>WNFE01000028.1_pt1 | contig 116142 bp, 96 predicted proteins | sample 5400451 | NCBI WGS metagenome assembly WNFE01 (sample SAMN13153344, study PRJNA577476) | soil metagenome | isolation source: 200 cm saprolite under Douglas fir tree site 2 hole 2 | place: USA:California | collected 2015-04-18
GAACCGCTGCTGAAAGGCCGCGAGAGTGCAAGCCGCGCGCGGACGCCGAAAGTCGCCGTGGAGAGGAGCATCAGCTTCGACGATGGGTCGTCGGCGCAGAGCACTTTGATGGAAATCGTCACGCAAGACCACCCCGGGCTGCTCTATGAAATCGGCTCGACGCTGGCGCGACTGGAATGCAACATCGAGGTCGCGCTGATTGATACCGAAGGCCAGAAGGCGATCGACGTGTTCTACCTTACGGAACAAGGGAAAAAGCTAACGTCACAAAAACAGGAATTGTTGCGGGAAGCGCTTCAAGGAACGCTCGGTTAGGTTCACCGAAGAGCCCCCAAAATTGTTTTGAACGAGAAACTTCGAGGAGCCCATCGCTCCAAAGGTGCAAGCGTCCATGGTGCCATTGCGATGCCCTGCGCGTTCGTGCTTACACGGCGCCCCGCATGAGTTTCCTTCGCGGTAAGCACCACAGCGGCTCCGGCAATGGGACTGTGTTGTGGATCGGTGACCGCGCCGGTCACCGCGACGTAATTGCTCTGGCCGAATGCGGATGGCGCTGCACAGAGCAGGAAGAGAAGGATAGCTCTTCGCACGGCTTCACCCCACCTTGTAGGACGCTCGGAAACCTTCGAAAACGGACCTTCGTTACACCCCGACCCTGAGCACCAAGAAAAACACGATCCCTTCCTGGGGATATCGGAGCGAATTCCAGCGATTAGACAGAGAGCAACTAGGAGTTACAATAATGGAAAAACACTAGAGGTGTCCGCGCTTTCAATCCGGCGGATTTGCGCCGTTCCTAAGGCTGAGAAATGGTGGACGTGAGGGGATTCGAACCCCTGACCCCCTGCTTGCAAAGCAGGTGCTCTCCCAGCTGAGCTACACGCCCACAGTAGGAGTCACATTCATTCTAAAGCACTTTCCAATTTTCTGCCCGCTTCTACTCATGGTTTCTGGCCTTGACCGTGTACGTACCGTGCATTTATTCGCCCGGTTGAGTCATTGGACTGTGACCGTGCACATTGGTTCCGCAATCACCGGAGCCATTTCGCCGGCTCGGCGGTTAAGCTTCTCCAGGGCTTCGCGCTTCATCTGCAACTTCATCTGAGAGTACTTCTTGAAGACTTGCGCGTCTCCCTGGCGCAGCATTTGAGTCACCCACTCATCCGCTACTCCTCCAGCACTCAGCCGCGTAGCATAAGTGGATCGAAGGTCGTAGATGCGGAAGTAGGGGACCTTTGCCCGGCGAAGAGTTTTGCTCCAAACGGTCTTGAAAGTGGTTTGGTGCCCGCTCCCATTCAGATCGCTCGGGAACAGAAACGGACTCTCCAGTGCGATTGCCATTTGCCGCCGAAAGGCTTCAAGCGCCAATGGGGTCAGGGGAACTTCGGCGGTACCGTTCGGAGTCTTTGAGTCTGGGATCCAGACCACCGAGTTTGAAAGGTCCACTTGGTCCTTCCTCATCGGAGCCAGTTCCTTATAGACTCGCAGCCCCGTTTCCGTAATGATCCGCACAATGTTGCGCAGATAATCCGGGCCGTGAGATTCGATCCTTTCCTGCTCCGACCAAGTAACGTAGTGTGGTCGGAACAATCCCTTCACGGCGACCGGAAATTCCACCCCCGAACAGGGGTTGGCTGCGAGCAACTTCTTGCGGACCGCTATGTTCAACATACGCCTAAGCACCCGAAACTCCTGGTGTACTGTGGACGATTTGAGAGGTCCCTTTTCCCGGTAACCATCCTCGGTCCTGACGCGAACTCGCTGCTCCAGACGATCGCGAAGGTACTGCTCGATTGCGTCGGCTGTGAGATCCACCAGTTGTCTGCCTGAGAACGCAGCTTTCAGATGGGTTACGCAGCGCATATTCGCCTCATGGGTCTTGGCGGCACGTATGGGCGGCTTCGAATAGCTCTTGAGAAAAGAATCCGCCCACTCTCCGAACTTTAGGGCCTCTCCTTTACGAATCACCTCTAAAAGGTTGCCATCCCTGGCTTGAAGCCTTTCTCGAAGTTTCCGGTTGGCCTCATCCCAGTCCGCAGTATGGCTGGACTCTCTACGGGGTTTCCCGTTTCGGCCCCAATATCGAATCCACCAGATCTTGCCATCCTTGCGTGCATAGACAACCCCATCGTGCTTCCGTGGTTTAGACATTCTCCATCTCCTGTCTGAAGGACGCGCGGAATGGCTCGAGATCCGCCTTGAGGAAGCGGATGTTCCGACCCATTACGCGGAGATGGGGAATCTGCTTTCGTTCAACCCAAAGATACACAGTTTGAGGACTCACACCAAGAAATTTTGCCGCCTCCTTGACGGTCATCGGGCATTCGGTCTCCGTTAAGCGTAAGGTTGGTGGTTCTCTAACAGCGGCTTCGCTCATGGCATTCCCGCACCGGAGGATCTGGATCTCGAGACCTCAGAGTTTCTGAATTCTTGCTTCATTAATCCATTCATTCCCGTGGGCCGACTCCTGGTCCCTGTGCACCGCCCACTGCTCGCGTCCGTTGCGAACTACAGCACCAAGCAACCCGCACCTGGCGATCAGCTCTGCCCCTCTCTCAATCCCGGAGGGCAATATTAGGTGAATCCACGAGAGGGCGAATCTTAGGCCAAGCGAACGTACTGTCAATTTGCGCCGCGGACAGGATGACAGTCAGCCATTGAGATGCGGTGCGGGGCTTAGGACATAGATGACTGCAATCTATTGGAAGGCTGGGATTTAAATCACGGCATCACTGAGACTTGAAGGTAGCAAATGGTCCTCTGCTTGGGCTCACTCCTTTTTTGGCCAATCCCAAGTTTATTGGCTAACTTTCGGTCCTAGGCCGCCAAGCCACGGTTCAGATGACCAGAAGGGCAAAGACACAGCTCCCAAAGGAAGAAAAGCTGAGCAGGAAGCACCGCTGAACGTGCAGGCCAGACCGACGTGCCGATAGGCGCTTCCCCGGTGGTCAAGAATAATTCCCTACAAAGGAGCCAGAGAATGGCTGAAGAAGAAAAACCCCTTCTCGATAACGAGAGCGTTCCTCAACAAATCGCGACATTCAAGAAGACCATTCTCCCCAAGTTGAGCGAGCTTGGCGTGAGAAAGCTCACCGTCAATTACAGCGGTTCGGGTGACGAGGGTTCTATCGACGGTATCGACGTCGAACCGGAAGGAATTGCAATTCCCGAAGACCTCGAGGAGCAGATCTGCGATCTGACCGACGAATTTCTGTATTCCGAACATGGCAGTTGGGGAGATGGGGACGGTGGTACTGGCACGGTCGTCCTCGATCTGGTTGGGGCCAAAATTGTCAACGAACATGGGTGGTACATCACGGACGTAAATTACGAGACCAAGGAATTCTGACTGTGGCACACCCGTTGAAGCATGCACAGAGTAGCGCGAAGAGATTCGGCGGGAAGCCGGAAAACTACTTGCCAATTCACAACTGGTTTGATGAGTCGAAGGCGTTCCTTGCTGACTTCCGTCACCGCGCCCTTCGTCATCACGCGGAAGGTATTTTCCTGTGTGAAGAGATCTTCGGCGTCTCAATCACCAACAGTGAGGGGAAAGAAATCCCAGTGCGGTACATCGGAGAACAGCACGTTAAGGAAGATCTGGGACGAATTCCGACGGCTCAAGATTGGCTCACCCAAATCAAGCCTGAACGCTGGATGTATGGGCAGCGACTGAAAGTCTGATGCGAATCAACATGCGACGGCGAGTCTCTGACACGACAAGGCTGCCCACTTCGAGGCAGGTTTTAATCATCTGAGTCGTGCCATTCCTGCGCCCCTGGGTAGAACACGGACATCGTTGCATCAAAACACCCTTCTAAATCCTTCAGTCGAGAGCTTCGGCATAGTCGACAGGTTCGCTGAGGCGCGTTTTTAATTCTTTCATCCAGGCGCGTGGGTTACGGCCGTGGATGAGCCGACCCAAAAAGCCGAGCCTTTCACCTACGTTGCTGCGATTGTGCCGAATGTCGTCCTTGGTCACGTTCCTGTAAATTGCCAGGAAATCGGGCATGTTGGCGGGCCTGGAAAAAAGATAGGTGGCATGGCCGAGTTGAGGAGTCTCCACGATTGCTGCCTGCTCAAGATCGAAGATGTATTCCGACCGAAACAGGTACAAGCGGCGAGAACGCCTGCAGAGCTGCCTGTAGTAGAAGGCGTCATAGTCTGGCTTCCATGTGATCTGCGCGACGTCGAAATCACCGGGGATGCCTAACGCGGCGCAGAGCTTTTGCAAGTCGGCTCTTTCAACCGGCGTGGATTCGATGCGGGCCCGAATTTGATCGAGGGCGTCGGCAAATTGGCCGAAGCGATGGTTGGTTTGGCACGCTTCGGCGATCTGTTCAGCAATGTTTGAAGGTAGTGCAACCTCGATGTGGCTCGGCAGAGCGGTTTCCCATTGCACCAAATGCCATGCGTCGCCTCGGTGTTGATATTTGCCGTTCTGAATGAAAGTCGCCTTGATGCCGATCTTTGTGCCCAGAAGGTGCTTCCACTGGTTCCAACTCGAGTCCCATGACAGTGGCAGGGACGCTTGATCGAAGAAGAGTTCAAGTTTGTGGCGCGAATCCCGGTAAATGGCGTGATCATTGCAAAACTCGACTTTTCGCAGCGGCGCTCGGAAATGTCTGAACTTCCGCTCTGGCAGAAACGAGAGGATGCGCGAAGCATAGAACATGGAGCCATCTCGTGAGCGATCGCCCGCGACAACCAGGGAACCAAATCCCCCATACGGAAAGACTGCTGGTGACAAAGGATCATTCAGCAGAGCGTCGTAGCAAGCTCGCAATTCTGGATGCGCCAAGATATTGAAAGCGCGTTCTTCGGCACGAATGTCGCCAACGGGTGCGCGTGCAGTGTGGAGCTCAAGCGTGCGGAGTTTGAAGGCGAGGCGCAGTTCTGTCGGCGCCACCTTTGGATCGACCACCAGAAGTTCGTAGAAAGACGGTTGTCGTTCCCACGGCCGGCGACGGTTGCCCACGAAAAAGTAATCTCTCAACGCCTCACAACGAAGGTTGATGGCAGAAATGCCCAGGCGGGCGCCAGGAACCTCCCCGGAAACAAAGAGGTTGTCACGCTTGTCCTTGCGGGGTTGGGAGACGTAGCCGATTTGAGCCTGAAAAACGTCCTGTCTTCTTTCTTCGGGATTGCGGGAGATGAGAATCTCTGTGTTTGCGTTCGCCGCTCCTAGGTCGAACGGAAAAAGCAATTCGTCACCGGCGCGAACGAATGAGGCGAGAAAATCCGAGAGCAGGATGGAAGTGCCATCAGCGAAAAGGCACTCCGTCTTCGAACCTTTGCGATCAGTTCTAAGGACCTTCTTCTGCCAGACCGTCAGTCGGGCATCTGTTTTGGCCTGAACCGCGCTTCCCATTTCGTCGCGGACTGTAGCACCAGCCGAATTGCCCGCCAAATAAGTGAGCCGCTCGTCTGTAACCTGTTGGACCGTCGGACGTTAGAGGGGCAGGTGCAGCATCTCTAGGTTCCTGCTCAGTGGGACTTTTTCTCCCTTGAGAAGACCAGCAAGAGGAGGTTTGAGATGAGGATCGCGGCACGAACCAAACTCGGCTTTTACCCATTGCCGCTTCCAGAAGCAGAGCGGATACGCAGATTTTTGGTATTCCCGGACAAGCAATGTTGCGCGCTCGATCCTTGCGTGGGGGACGGGGCGGCGTTCGCTGAAATCACTTCAGGCGAAAAGGTCTTGCGTTACGGCGTCGAACTGGACGCGGGACGGGCAGAACAGGCCCGCGCCAAAGGCATCGACGCGATTCACGGGAACTGTTTTGACGTGCAGTCCCCGGTGGAATCGTTCTCACTGATCTATTTGAACCCGCCGTACGACTTTGAGATCAGCGAAGAGAAATCACAGCGCATGGAGAAGCTTTTCCTTGAGCATGTATACCGATGGTTGAAGCCACTCGATGTCCTGGTGCTCGTTGTACCGGCCAAACGAATTGCGGATTGCGCCGTTGTGCTTTCCAGGCATTTCCGGGACGTCCGCATCTATCGCCTCACGGAAGCGGAGAGCGTCCGCTATGAGCAAGTCGTCGTGCTGGGAATACGCCGTACTCGCCAGGAAAGGGATCGGCTGCGGGATAGTGAGATCATTCAGGCGCAGTTATGGCTAGGATCCCTCGAAAGAAAACTGGAAGAACTTGGGCCGCTGCCAACAAAACCTGACCACATCTACGCCGTGCCTCCGGGCGCACCCGTGCAATTGGTCCATCGCGGGCTGCCCTTGGACGAAATAGAGGACTTGTTGCCGAAATCGTCCGCTTATCGACAGGCTTCAGGCGTGATTTTCGCTCACCAGGCAGACATGACTGGCCGGCCGCTAACGCCTCTGCATGGAGGCCACGTCGGGCTGCTCTGCACGGCCGGAATGCTCAACGGCATCTTTGGCGAAGGGGAAACGCGCCATATCGCGCACTGGCAGTCGGTCAAGCTGGTGGATAAATCGGAAGAGGAAGAAGATGGCAAAACGGTCATTCGAGAGAAAGAGCGGTTCTCGAATGAACTGACGTTGGTCTTCTGTACAGGGGAGATTGCCACCCTGAAATAACTCGTCGGCCAGAGAGGGGAGACAAATCATGGATGACCGGTGTTACTCAACGCTCGTTTGCTCTGAGCGGGACAGCGGCCTCTTCGAGAAGATGGGCTACGGACTCGAAGAATCAAAGGCACTGTCAGCGGACGGAAAGGAAATCCCAGGTGCCATCGTGATGGTGGATGAGCAGGCCAACAACGGAAACTACGATGAGTTGACGGCGCTGGCTGGCATTCCCTTCCTGGTCTGCAATGGCTCGTGCCCTGGTGCTTTCGGTGACCACCTCATTGTTTCGAATGGCAAGGAATGGCATTGCTGCGAAGCCTTGCATGAGAGCAACTATCCCGCTGTGCGAGTGGAATTCGGCGGCGTGATCCGAGACTCGGAAGTGGACGACGCAGGGAAATACTGGACGGTGTATTCAGCCGCCGTGGCCGCGATTAAGAGAACCGGCCAGCAGAGGACATGCCGGAAAGCGAACGAAACTGTTGAGCATTGAACATTAAAGCAACGCTCATGTCTTGTGATTCTAGCCTTCTGGGTTACGCGTGCATACGGCAGTGCGGTCGGTTCTGACCTTCCCGACGAAGAGCGGAATGTCGTGTGGCATCTTGCTGACTCCTCTGAAGGCCCGCTCGAGCAATGGTAGCGGACCAATCAGTTGACCGTAATGGAGCTTGAAGTTGTCGTCAGTCGCGCCATTTTGTTTCAGTACGAAGCGAAGAAAGCTTTCCAGCTCTCTGGCGTTATGTTCAATCTTCTCGTCCTCCGTTTTCTCCGTCCGAAACTCGTGAATCACCAGGACCGCTTTAGTGCTGCGCCGAAACTGGGCTTCCAATAGCGTGCCAGCGATTGCGGCGAAAAGCTGGTAGGGCAGCCCGCGGATTTGGTTAGACAAGGTACTGTGGCCTTCATCGCTGAATGCGGGAAGTCCGAGCAACGAGCGGGTGAGCCAATCAAGCCGCTCGGGGAATTTTGTAAAGGGCCGCTTTCTAGCTTTCTGGAGTTCTTCTGCTACTGTGCCGCCGAAAGGCTCATCCGCCTTAGCCTCGATGCAGATCGTGGCAGTGGAATGGCGCTGCTCGGCGAGCAATACTAGGTCGTGGCACCGTGGGCCGTTCCGCACCGGTGGTAGCCGGGTTTCGCACTCGGTCACCCCCTTGCGAATCACCGTGCCCCTCGTGGCGTCGTGCGAATTGAGCAGTTGCGTTAACTCTATTGGCGTCTCAGGTTCTCCGTTGGCCGTCCAAACCCTGCCAAGTTCGCATGCACTTCGACCCGGCGTCCAATGCTTCCGCTTGCGGTCCGGAGGCATTGCATACTCCTCCCAATCGCTCAGCGAATGAATCGGCTTGCCTGCGTAACCCTCCATCTCAACCGTGCGCACGCGATCTCTCCCTTTCGGTTCTGTCGGATTTCGCCATCAATAGTATCGTGCAGTTCGGTGGTTCTCATGCCAGGTTTATGGTGTTTCTTCTGCAGCTATTAAGAGAGCGCCGCTAACTGTACGGCAGGAATTCCAACGACAATCCAGGAAGTCAAAAGACGCGTGTCTGAGCCGGCGACAGATACCTGACGCACCAAACCGCCGCCTGTGAATGCCAAGCATTGATGGTTGGAGGAAACGGGGATGCAAAACGCACACGAGCGCTTTGGAACGCTGGAGTTCACCAAGCGCATGAAAGACACGACGACCCGCGTTCGGGTTCACATTGACCGAGCCGCTCTGGAACCAGGAAGAGATGATCGAGGCCCAGTCGGCGCCCACTTGATTTCGATGGTCGGAGGTGATTCGGAAATCGGCGCCCTGTGGGCGGCAGTAATCGAGGGAGCTTTGTTCCAGATTCAACTTCCGGGCCGCGCAGCCATCTCTACCTCCCTTGGGCCTGAGGCTCAATGCTTTCGTGGGAGCGTGATGGTTCCGGGCAGGAAGCGCCCGGTGCGGCACTTGGTGGCTGTGTCGGCCCAATTAGCAAAGACGAAACCGGGCGCCGACCGAGAGGGCGCACGCACCATTTTGTGCGACGACAATCCGGTGTTTGTGCTTTATCGCGTTGCGTGCCGATACGGTTTGCCTGCGGTGCCGGAGTGGGCGCCGTGGTTCATGCGCGAGCTCAATCAGCGGAAAGCAATTACCCCATTGCTGGGGCTCGGATGCTCACCGCTTCTGGTCAAAGGAAATAAGCAGACGTTTCTGAAATGGATCGGCCGTGCTCTGAGAGAACGTCTCATCCGAATACCAGAAGAGAACGGATCGATCTCCTGGAAGTTGCCGCGCACTTTCTTGGAACAGTCGAATTTGCAGCAACGCGAAAGCCCGCGAACCACACATGACGCGGTTGGGCGGGCCCGATGAGGAGGCGATGATGCGAGTCATTCTGAAAGTGTGGAGCAGCAACCCCAATTACAGCGACGGATGCGATTATGCAGCCGTAGAAATCAGTCAGGAACTTGCGCAGCTCATGCTGCGGCGCATCAACGTCTTGAGCGAACAGAAGGCCGTCGATCCCGCCCTCTACGAGACGTATTACTGGGACTCTTCGCCGGAGTATTTCAATCCCTGGGTGAATCGCGCCAGCCAGCCTGGCGAAGTTCAGGAGTCCGGTGTCGAGTTGGAGGAGATACTGGAGAACCTGGAAGTTGACACACGAGAGATAGTGACCGCTCCACTCGATTTTCGTGTTTCGGAGAGCCAGATTGCGGCTGTGGAGTGCTCTCAGATGGTCGTGCGCGATGGTGGCATCGCGTTCTCCGCGCTCGTGCGGCACACCGACATCTACTTAACAACTGCCGAAATTCAGAAGGACGTTATTGCATCGGCCCTCGCGTCTGCTGCCGTCTGAAACTCTTCCTATCCGCCGCTTTCCTGCATCGCCCCAAAGAATCATGAGGAAAACGTTATGCCATTACCGAAGGAGATCGACTCAATCGCAACATATCTGCGTGCGTGGGCCCCCGAGCTCGGTGAGCGGATTCTTCAGACTTACCCGCCACTGCACGGCTTTGACGACGCAGCGGCGCCGCTCGTCGGGCAACTACTCCGCAAGGCTTTCCCGGCACAGACGCTCGCGATCATGGGCGTGGTGAAGCGCTGGAATGAAGCACGCGGTGCAGCGGTGATCGCGGAGTGCGGGACAGGTAAGACTCTCATTTCGCTCGGTGCCGTCCTCGTGCATAGCAACCGCAAGCCATTCACAGCCCTCGCCATGGTGCCGCCCCAATTGGTTGAGAAGTGGGCGAGGGAAGCATTTCTGACTCTCCCTCGCGTGCGGGTCTTCTTCATCGACGGCCTGCGCACTCCGACAAGTTCTGCAGGCCATGCAGGAGTCAACGAGGTCAGGCTGCGACACGGACGGATCGTTCGGGAAGGGCTGCGCACGACGTTGACGGAGTTGCGGCTCCGCAAGACGGCTCGCACTGCTCGCCAGCGCTGGGATTCGATCTGCGGGTACCCAGCTCTGTTCATTGTGGGTCGTGACCGCGGGAAGCTGAGCTACTTCTGGCGGCATGCGCATGGGCTCGCCCGATGCGGGCGGTACCAGGGGAGCGTCGTTAATCCCGAAACCGGCTGCCCGATCTACTTGGGTGAAGACGGCGAGAGGCTGCTGTTAGCCGATTTTAAGAGGGCAAAGCTGAGTGAGGTTCTAGGCGCCCGGAACGGCGATGAGTCTGCGAAATCGCGACGGGAGTTGTACAGCGCGTTGTGGCAGGCGGACGAAAAGAAAATCAGGCGTTTCGCTCCGGTAGACTTCATCGGTCGCTATATGCTCGATTTCTTCAACTATGCCATCGCCGATGAGGTGCACGAGTTGAAAGGAGATACCGCCCAGGGGAACGCGCTCGGCACGCTGGCTGCCTGCGCGCAACGCACTGTGGTGCTAACCGGAACGCTACTCGGCGGCTACGCCGATGAGGTGTTCAACATCCTCTTCCGCATGCATCCGTCGAGGATGGTCCAGGAAGGGTTTGAGTATGGGGAAGCCGGTGTGCGGATGTTCACGGAAACCTACGGGCTGCTCGAAAAGGTCACCGTCATCGAACCGCAGGATAACTCTTGCTCGGAGGCGCGCGTAACGAAACGCGTTCGGCGCCGGCCGGGAGCTTCACCACTGCTGTTTGGGCGTTTTCTGATGAGCTTGGGAGCGTTCATTTCGCTCGAAGACATTTCGGAAGCGCTACCGCCTTATCGGGAGGAGGTCGTTAGCGTCGAGATGGACCCTCCCTTGAAGGAAGCCTACAAGAAACTCGAGGAGGATGTGAAGAAGGCATTGAAGGAGCATCGCGGGAATCAATCGGTAATGAGTGTGGCGTTGAACGCCTTGCTCCTCTATCCAGACCGGCCGTTCCGTCTTGGGAATCTGTATGGGTGGGAATTTGACCCTGAAACACAGCGGCGGGAAAAGTTTCTCATCGCGGCAACGCCAGATCTGGACGAGGACCACGCCTACGCAAAGGAGCGCCGCTTGGTGGAAGAAGTGAAAGCAGAGCTTGCCCGTGGTCGTCGGTGTCAGATCTATGCGGTGTATACGCAAAAGCGAGATGTGACTCGAAGACTGGAACAAATCCTCTTGAACGAGGGAATCCGAGTCGCTGTACTCACCACCGATGTGCCTCCTGAGACACGAGAGGGCTGGTACGACCGTCAACTCCGCGGTGGGATACAAGCAGTCATCTGTCACCCGAAACTTGTCCAGACTGGGCTTGACCTGATCGAGTTTCCAACGATCTTGTTTTACGAGACGGGATATTCGATCTACGTACTTCGGCAAGCTAGCCGGAGAAGTTGGAGAATCGGGCAGCGTCTCCCGGTGAAGGTGAAATACCTGCACTACGCCGAGACGATGCAGGAGAGCTGCCTTCGGCTGATGGGGAAGAAGCTGCTGGTCTCACTGGCCATGGAGGGCAAGTTCTCTTCAGAAGGTCTGCAAGCCATCAACGACGAGGATGACATCCTCATGTCCATGGCGCGCGAACTGGTCACAGAGAAAGGGATCGGCGAACGCGCCGACCAGGTGTGGGCAAGCCTCCAAAGGAAACAGGAGGAGGTATTCGCGTTGAAGTCAACCGAGGCGGAAGCATCTATGCAAAAACCTGTAGAAGATGGCGACCTCGTTCTTGTTGAGAACCCGGTCGCAGCCGCCACTCAATGGCTTCCACTGGGAACCGCTCAGAAACCGATTCGTCGCAAGACTTCGCGACGCGAGGGATCCCTGGAAGGCCAACTCACCTTGTTCTGAGTCTGGCCCTTCGATTCTGCCAGCGAATCTGCATTCCCTCGAACAGACAGATCACATCTGAAGGAGGAAGTCCAATGGGCATTCTTGGATTAACCCATGATGAGAACGGCGCGGCCCTCGAGAAACTCCCGGTGACAATTAAGGTTGCCATTGGAGAAGGGCCAGAGCCAGGCAAGGAAAATGGCCACCCGCGTAAGTTGGACCACTTCGTATTCAAGCGGAAAACACTGCGCGGGCAAGATGTTGTTTGGGAGCCAGCACTGGACATCGCTCAAGCACATGGCGAGAAGCCGACCGAACTGGGAATCATTTTCCTCAACGGCGATCCGCGGGAGGTCTTTCGAACGGAGTACGCCTTGTGGATTCCGAGCGGCTGCAAATGCCATGGCGAACTTGTGCAGGTCGCAAACGGAGGCGGCGTCCGGTTCGAAATGCAAGCGACACGAAGGACGCAAAAGCACCCCGAGGGAGAGCCTTGGCCTGGGAATTACAAGTACATCGAGGGACCAAAGAAAGGCGAGACTGTTGAGCCATGCGGCGACGGTTGCCCTGATTTGGAGCGAGGAGATTGCCGACCGTCGGGCGATCTGTACTTCATCTTGGAGAAGTTCCCCACCTTCGGTGCAATCTGCCGACTTCACACGAGCAGCTATCGATCGGTTCGCAACCTTTCCAATGGGTTGATGCAAATTCGCCGGTTGAACGGGGGACGTTTGACAGGAATCAAGGCCATTTTGAAAGCCAGCCCTGAAAGGGTCTCCTACTCCGATCGGGACGGAACGAGGCACAACTCGGTGGCTTACATCCTCAGTCTCGAAATCGGAGCGACAGATCTGCGGGCTCTCGTTACGAGCATGACCGAACCTGCCAGGCTCTTGAGCGAAGGCCACGCGACCATCGACCTCTCTCGTGGAGTTCAATATGTCGCACATGAGGCAGAGGGAGAGCGCGCCAAGGAGATCGCAGGTGAGTTCTATCCGAACACGAAAGCTGTCGCCGCGGAGTCCGGTGACGGTCAGGGCGAAAGGGACGAGCAGCTCGCACGCATTTCTGAGCTGGCGCGGCGGCTTGGTTTGAACGATGCCAAGGCGAAGATGCTCATCGGCCAATCAGCGGATGACCTGGCTGGCCTTGAGCGAAGGCTCTTAAATGAATTAGACGATCAACCAGAAAGGATGCCAGTCGGGAATGGCGACAAAGGTCACGGACGACAGCATGAGAAGGAATCAACTCAATCCAACGGAACAACGACGTTAAAGACACAGAGTAGCGTCTTGGCGGATGGATCTACGCTGCCTGACGAAGGGTTCCTCTTCTGAATCTCTGATTCGCAAGTTCTCCCTCCCCAGCGCCTGGCGCGAATCCCTGTGCAGTTACAGCCGACCGCGTGGCCGCATCATGCTCCGTTTTTCGCTGCGCCATTGTTTTGCTTTGGGATACGAGAGTCGGAACGCCTAGCGGGATGCTTGGGATTTCGGTGTGTGTCGGGCGAGACCTCGTAAATACCGCCGTCCGTGAATTCGATACGCACAGCGGCAATGCGCTCGCACGGCGGATGTCGGAGCTTTTTGACTAGCTGTTTGACGGTCACTGAATCCTCCTTTCTGTATCTTTTTGCGACGGCCTGATTTGTGTTCGCGCCGTCCATGCCCATCGTCCAACTCGCTGGTGCGCGTCTCAATTTTGCTGATACACTTCGACAGCCAACCAAGGGGTCGTCTGTTTGGCCAAATGCAAAATGCGAGGTCCGGTATCTGGAAAAATTGGGATGCGGTTCTCCGCGCCTGATTCCACCAGGTAGACCCTTATGACAGTGAAGTCGTCCCTAAAGTTCGCGGCCTCAGCATCGAGTACGACCGATCTCCCCTGATTGGTTCCAACAGGCAGTAGCCCAAGAAATTGGGAACAAAAGATGCCGGAATGATAGAGTGCACCCACGCCCTTGAGCATCGGTGGCGGTGACATCTTCACTGTGCTTTCCCTTTGCGTCCTTTCATCCTTTTTCCACGTACACCCACGACGAATCCTCGACGCCGCATGGCGTTCGCCCGATGCATGCCAACTCATGTGGCCATCAAAACTACCCAAGGGTTTTTTCGCATACGGTGGGAACGCATAGAAATCGTACCCGTCCACTTTCAAAACGACAATTTCTCGCTCGGTCCCCAAATGCCGGAGGGCGAAGCAGAACGTCACCCCATCTGATGCTCTTTTTCTGCATTCAATCATGCAAGGATTGTAATCCAGAATAGATTATTGTGTGTTTGGGTGCCCATACGAAACCGGGCCATTCGACCATGGCAATATACGAGATAAAGAGGCATGTCTCTGATTCGACGCCCCTGATATCCGCGTGCCTTTGCCGCCCAGGTCTGTAACTGCAGAATGAACCTAGGGAGGAAATCCGTTAATGGAACGTCAGCGAGAGTTCACGGAGACTCTGCTCGCGACGTTCCACGGTGGCTAACCGCGTGCCTAGAGTTTGTAACGGCCATCTGGCTATTTGACATCCAATCTATAGCTCGCAGGAGGAATAAATGGCTGTCTCAGGAGCGAAAGAAAGAATCAATGCCGCTCTGCAAGGCTGGTCGGGGATCACATCCCAACCGCATCGCTTTGGAGGTACAGAATACTGCCTGGGGAGACGAGAGATCGGCCACGTGCACGGCGACAGCTTGGTGGACATCCCCTTCCCGAAGAAAGTCCGCAATGAGTTGGTTACAGCTAGTCGCGCCGAACCCCACCACATCCTTCCCGACAGTGGCTGGGTCAGTATTTATTTGAGGCAAGCCTCTGACGTGGACCGAGCAATCGAACTTATGCGCCTTTCCTTTGAGATTGCCAACCAAAGGACTACGAAATAAGGCAAGACTGCGAGAGGAAATAATCGTGGTCTACTCTCGTTGAACCAGCCAGGCCTCAATTTCCGACCAACGAAAACGAAGAAATTTTCCGGCACGAAGAACCGGGAGCGGGCGCCTATTGCGACGGCGAGTCAGTTCGTAGACTGTTGAAGGCTTGAGTTGCAGGCGCTTAGCAACCTGTTCAATGGTAAGAATTGGTTCCGAACTCTGGATAGAAGCTACAGGTTGAACAACCGCTTTCTTTAGACCCATAAGGCACCAACATTTTCGACACACGTATCCCTGGTCCTAAATTTCGGCGTGCCTTGGCACGTGAGACGTGGCGGTGTACGGCTCTGGCCCGCTGTCGGCATGGTTGTGTCCCTCGTTGTGAAGAATTTGGCCTTTGCAGCCCAATAAAAAACACTCGTTGCACAGTTGGCGAAAGTTGAGCGGAGGGAGGCGCCGTCAATCCCCGGAGCGTAGGGGAGTCGAAGGGCGCGGAAGCGAGCACGGCGCGGGTTTGGTGTATGCGCCGCATTTCTTTTGCCGCTCTAACCACGCCAATACATCTCGCCAATCAAACCGTAAGTACAATCCCATTTTGATATGCGGCAGCGGATCGGGGTTGCGAACACCTGAGCGGTTGCGAGTTTGTTCGTAAATCCAACTCGGCTTGACCTGTAGTCGCTCTGCGAGTTGCTGAGGCGTCAGTATCTCTATCGGAACTACTGGCGCGGTCTGTTGGAATGCGTCGGCGGGCTTCGGCATGGTTCGTGTGTCTCCTTTGTTGTGAAGAATTTGGCCTTTGCAGGCCAATAAAAAACATTCGTTTCACAGTTGGCGAGAGTTGAGCGCAGGGAGGCGCTCTCAATCCCCGGAGCGTAGCGCAGCCGAAAGGCGCGGAAGCGAGCACGGCGTGGGTTTGGGGTATGCGCCGCGCAGAGCCCTGGCTCAATTAGTGATCTTCTTCGCCTCGTCTCCCTTCACTTCTTCTTGGTCGCCGCTTTCTTGATTAACGGTACCGCCGCCTTTGCGTCGGCTTCCGTTTGGAACCCAAGTACCGCCGAAAACTTTTACCCAATCACCTGAGCGACAAAGAAAGTCATGTTGATCCCCGCCCCCGACATGGCCTGGGCGATGGCGAGCCCTAGGCCGGGCTTATCGTCCCCTTTCACAAGCAGTGTCGGAATTGAAGAGGCCGATAGCCCCGCTTCTGAAGCCGCGGCGGTCACCTTTTTACCTGCAACGGGATAAAGCTCAATTGCGGCCTTTGTTCCTTCGCCCGGATAGCGATACCCCATCAGCACGTGCAAGTTTGCTCCGGCTTTTGTAACCGGCTCAAGCGTATGCGCGAGCGTCCCAACCTGGTTCTCAACCTCCCTCCGCCAAAGCGAAATGTTTTTCACCGTAACCGGCATAGCAGCGCCTCCCGTGAACGTCTCATTCACACCGGATGAAGCGAATACTACGCCCGCCATGGCTTTTTCCCAACCCCTGCCTCCTGGCGATTCAGTCAGAGGGCAAGCTGCTCGACACGGAATAGGAAAAACCGGTCACACACCGAGAGAATGGAGGTGTCACGATGCGTGAGGTTGAACACAAAAAGCAGTCAATCCCACCCTTGAGCCAATCGCGGTACGGCGACATGGCTTGTGAAACCCTCTACGTTTGCAAGCATGTCCAGGACACAAGGTTGGGGGAATCCCAGCCTACGGCAAGAGGAACAGAAATCCACCGAGTGCTAGCGACTTACATCGACCACCTGGTCAGAACAAAACGCGCAACGAACCTGGAGGTGTTCGATTCGCTTATGGGAACAGTGGGCGCCGAGGCACGGGAAGTTCTGGAGAAGTTTCGGGACAACCACGCCTTTGACCCGGAGAAGATCCTTGCGACCGAACTCCACATCGCACTCGATCAGGACTTCCATCCGATCGAGGATTCCGGTGAGGACGGAAAAACAGCCCAGTTTGAAGGGACGCTCGATCTGGCGATGCTGCATTCCCTCGTGGAAGCCGAGATCGACGATTGGAAGAGCTACTACCAGGTCATCGAGGCGGACACATTCCAATCGAAGTTCTATCCGCTCCTGCTGATGTGCCTTAACCCCTCACTGGAACGGGTGAAGTTTGTCTTGGAGTTCGTTCGCTATGGAGCTTCGCGCTGTGTCGAATACACGCGCAAGGACGTTTCCTGGCTTAAGGAATTGGCCCAAAGGGAACGAACGCGCCAACGGAAACTTCATGAGTTAGCCGCCTCTGGCGAGCGGCATCTGAAGGCATCCCCTGGAAGGCACTGCACGTGGTGCCCCCTTCTCTTGAATCGTTGCCCTGTGGCAGAGACAAATCCTTACGGCCAGATGACGGCTGAAGAACGGCTGCGCTTTGCACTCTGGCTGCAGGAAGCCGAAAAACAAAATACGAGAGTGCTTAGGGATCTCATGGTGGAGCGAGGTCCGATCCGCTGTCGAGACGATAACCAGAGCGAATACGTTGCTGACTTCGTGCCAACGGAGAAGAGGTTCTATCCATATCGGGATGCCGTTTCGATCATTGATGAATGGTTCAAAACGCATTCCGAGGAGCGGGGCCTGCGGGACAAGCTGACGATTTCGGGCCTTTCTTCGGCACTCAAAGCAGAGAAGCGCACTGCACTTGCGCAGAAGTTGGCAACCATCGCGGACGTCCGCGTTGAAACAGAACTCAAGATCGGGCGGGAAGGAAAGAATGGAAGTCAGCCTTGATAGTCGTCCCTGAAATTTCTCCCCGAGCCTTCGGGCGTTTTTTCGCAGCTAATCGTAAACGCAATAAAATCTGTAGTTGTCCAGGATCTGCTGGTCCCGCAGCGGAGGTAGGACTTCAAGCGCAAATCTGCTGAGACCTGTTCCTGGCGCCAGTTGCAGGACTTCTTCGAAATAGGCGATGGCTTTGATTCGGGTCTCTTCGGCGCCCTCCTGAAATTCCTTCGGGTCAACGTAATCGGACATCCCGCTTGCCCGCCGGTTCGTTGCTCAGCGACCACCGCGAAGCATACGCCTCGGCCACAAGCAGCGTAACGATCTCTCGGTAGGGACTGCTGGGCCGCTTTTGCAGGAAGGATTCCCCTTGGCGGATCACTTCCCGGGTTTGATCTCCGCCTTTCTCACAGGTGACGCTGGTGTCCCAGCCGCTATCCAAAAGGAGAACGAACACTCGCTCCCCCCACTCCGTTTCCGGGTAGTCGCCCCAAATGCGCCAAAGAAGATCGTGGGGATAATACGGGCCTCCGCCGAGTTCGTCATTTGCGAGCGTCAGATTATACCGGGCGAGGTCACTTCGAAGCCGGGCGCAATCCCCGTTAACTTCATCTCGTCCCTCATTTCTGTCGCACCCAAGATGGCTGGCTACAAGGTCAGCCGCGAATAGGATTGCGGGCCGCCGGTCAGCCGGCGCTTTTTTTGCCGCCTCGAGAAGTTCAAACGCGACCCGCTGATACGAAGGCTCACTGCTTCCCTCCTCCCGATCCTTTAGAACAATCCTAAGTTCGGGAAAGGTCGGCGCCAATTCGTCCAGAACCTTCTTCTTCAAATCGTCACGGAAGTCGTCCAGGTGGCGCCGTTCTAGGACGTGAAAGACCGGTCTTTCCGGCCGATCGCTAGGTGCGGAAGAAAGCTCGCCTGGCGCGCCCATGCTTGGCGTGGGGGAAGGCTGGGGCGCGGCCATAATTCTCGCCATTGGTCGAATTGCTTGCGGCACCCTTCCCGGAGGTGGTGGCACGTCTTGGAGGCGGGAATCATAGTAGAACCAGCCGCCTGCTAAGGCGGCGGCCACGGCGAATCCTATGGCCAGGAACGTGAAGAGAGTTTTCCAAATGCTTTTCGGTGAAGTCTGTTCCATCCTGCCCACATCCGAGTCAGAAACCGATTACAACTCTTGTCTTCATTCTATTTTCGAGTTTCTTCGCAGGAGTGTCGGGTTGCCAATCACGCATTGCCGAGGCGAGCACATTAAGGAGCGAAGCTCATGAGAATCGTGACTCTGACTTTGAAGAACTTTAGATCCCATCAGGACACGGTCTTGGACCTTGATCGATTCAACTTCGTGCGCGGGCCAAACGGTTGTGGAAAGAGCTCCGTCCAAATGGCACTGGAGTACCTGTTCACAGGGCAATGCAAGATGACGGATGCTGCCGGCCGAGGAGCCGAAGCCCTAATTCGCGCTGGCGCAAAGGAACTCGAGGTTTCGGCGACTCTCGAAAACGGTGAGTCCGTATGCCGACGGAGGACGCCGAGATCGCACATCGTTGAGTTGAATGGAAAACGGGTGCCCGTGGACGCTGCCGAGGCCTCATTGGAGAAACGGTTTGGCTCGGCAGACGTTTTGTCGGCCTTGATGAACGCCGACCGATTCATCGAAATGTCCCAGACCGAGCAGAAGAAGTTCCTAGCCCAGGTCCTCGACGCGGGGAAGGTCGACATACCTGACGAAATCAGTAACGCACTGCGGACCATCGAAGAAGAGCAGCCAAGACTGACGTGTGTCGGTGATGTCGAGGCTGCCCACAAACGATTCTACGAATTACGGACGGAGGCGGGCCGCACTCTTAAGGTCCTGGGGCAGATGGAAACGCCCGATATCCCATCGGACCTGCCGCCTGTGCAAGAGGTAAAGAAGAAACTCGAAGATTTGTGGCAGCAGAAGGAGCGACTCGTCGCGCAGAAGGCCGAGGCAGATGCCTCTTGGGAAAGTGCGCAGGCGCGGTTGAAGCAATTACAGAGGGAAATCGAGGAAGTATCGTGCAAGATCCTCAACCCGAGCCAAGAGCAAGAACTGCTTGAGTCTCAAGGAGGCCATGCAGAGAAACTCCGTCTGGATTTGACGGATCTGATTGCCCAACAAAAGGCAGTGGAGACATCCCTTGCGGCCGCGCAGGGATTGAAAGGCGAGTGTCCAACGTGTGGGCAGCCGATCTCGGGGGCAGCGAAGGCGAGAGGAGTAGAGACATTGCATGAGCGGCTCGCTGACCTTGAGGGCCTGATTCAGGGGACGCGGGAGGAACTAAACGAGTACGCCGACATCGAAGTGGCAACGTCTAGTATCGAAGCTCACCGCAAGGCTCTGGCCCAGCGGACAAAGCTGGTAGAGGAACAATCGAGGCTCCAGGCAGTGCAGACACCCAATTGTGCCGATTGTGAAAGCCGAATGAGCATCCTCATGGAAAGGATCAACAAGGGAGAACAGGTGCTAGGGAAGACTCAACAGCTTGAGACCACCAAAGAAACGTGGGAATCGTATTCGAGAGAGAAGTCCACTGTGGAAACCAAGATCAGCCTACTGGATAGGCTGACCGAATTTTTCGGTCCGAACGGCGCGATGATGGGGCAAGCCAGCGAGCGGATGGGGTCGTTTGTCGGAGACTTGAATCGGCATCTCGCAGCTTTCGGCTACACCTGCACAATTGCACTCGAGCCGTTCGAGATCCATGTCAGGTCATCGAAGGACGACCGTTTCAGCCTTTCTTTGAAGTACCTCTCTGAGTCAGAACAGTTTCGGTTTGGTGTGGCATTCCAAATTGCTCTGGCAATAGTGACGGGCCTGCGATTCGTAGTAATTGACCGGGCTGACGTACTGGACAAGGGGAAAAGGAAGATGCTGACCAGCTTGCTGCTGAACAGCAAACTCGACCAAGCGATCGTTCTTGCAACGAGTGAGGAGGCACCGCCTTTGGTCGTGCCCCACAGCGTGAAGTTCCTGAGCCTCGTCGAGGGAATAAGACCGGGCAAACCTCTCGTGTCCTCGGCGGCGTAGCCCGACTCGGCTTTGGGTTCTGGGCCGGAACGCGTAGAAGATAGCTGATAGGAGTCCGGCGATAGTCACCATCTTTTCTCCCACTATATTGTTACTGTGCTGGGATTCATGGGAAAACTGACAGCCGTATACTAAGGAGAACGACTATTGTGCCGAAAACGAAAGCGGACATTGGCGCGGCTGATGCGCCTGGAGGCCACCATGATCCGGCTCCTGTTGTTTGAGTTTGAAGACACTCTGATCGATAACAGCGGGAAGGTATTTCCCCATGTGATTGAAGCATTCAAGGTTATGAAGGGCTTCGAAACTGAGCATGGCAAGGCGCCAGCGATGTGTCTCGTATCGGTGGCGCCGTCGTCGGAGTCCCCGAATCCCAATGAGGCATTTGATCAACTGGTTTCCCGCCTGGAAATGCTGGGGCTCAGGAGCTTTTTCGAACCCGTCTCGCAGGGGGTTACCCTCCTCGCCCACGCAGGTGGCAAAGGAATCGACCGACATCTCCTCGAAATAGCAGTTTCGCGATCGAACACTGATACGGCTCCGGATCAGTGTGTTTTCCTAACCGGCGACCACGATGCAGCAAGGTCGGCGACGGATTCCGGTTTCAAGACCCTGGTTTTCGGCTACGACGGGGCGGAGACGGACTTTGCAGACTGGGCCGTGGCCCCACTGCTTGTTGCGAAAATGCTTGATTCCAACGGGATGAAGAATGTGGAAGCTGCCCTTGGCTTGTACCTGGTGGCAAGCGAAAACATGGATCTGGTTTCACTGACTACTTCCACTGACCCAGATACCTTGCTGGGCAAGGTGAGCGCCTGGCACGCGATCACGAGTGAGAAACTGAGGAACCTGAGTGGTGTCAACGTGAAACTTCCCGCCGAAATAAGAGTGCAGCTGGACCCATCAGGAAAAGTGAAAACGGTCGACAGGGCAGAACCCGCGCCCACCGACAAGGAAGAGGCGGCACACTTCGTTGAAAGTCTGGTCACGCATGGGCAGATTGCGTCAGAGAGTGAGGTGCCGCCCCGCGGGGCCACACATCAGATTAACACCGACAGCGAGGGGCGCCGCTATCTAGTTCGAAAGCGATTCACCGCAGTCTAAGGACAAAAAAAACGCAAGCGGACCAGAACCTTCTTTCCTTGACGGACGCGGATCGCGTGTGTCGTTGTGATTGCGGTCGTCTCGCTAGCGGCGACAGCGCCCTTCTTGGCGCTCTCGAACGAAATGCGTTCGTGCTCTAGAAGGGATGTGACAAAAGAACGCACTTCATCTTGTGTGGTGTACTCCTCGGGTAGGGCCCCCATCAGCACCGCTGATTTTCCTGACGACCCCACAAACATGGTTTCATCGGCCAGAGCGACAACCCCGGCGAGTCTCTTATCCAGTGTTGCCAAGGGCACTTCCCGCTTGTGGATTGCCCGAGCGACCCTTTGACCAACAATCTCCTCAGTGTTGATGGCAAGTGTCGCCCTCGGGGGTGCACCAATCCGCTGCAGGAGGTCCTTCCGCGTGGCAAGGTCCAAGATACCCGCAGCCTTTCCCGAAAGTGCAGGGACACCACCTGCAAGATCGGCTCTGGGCGCCAGCACGCTCGCACCGAGAAGCGCAATGCCGTGCCATGCGAATGCATTCTGAATAACTGATTGATTGGCGCCTCCGTTGAGCTGCTGATCGGCCGAGATCATCGAACGTCCGACAGATTCGAAAAAACGTGGAACGAGCGGAGCGGAGCGCACGGCGGTAAGCAGAATCTTGGCCACGACTTGGGCCGCCGCTAGCAGGTCCTGCTCGCCATGCGATGCCATAGCATTGAAAACATTCCGGACGCAGTCGTAGAAAGAACCGCTAAATACCTGCCCAAAGCTATGACTTTCGTCGATGAGCTGCCCCGGCGGGCCGTCCGCTGGTAGCGTGGACGGAATCTGGAACTTAAACTGATTCAAAGCGTGGCGTGGCGCCGACGGGCTCACGTTCGGACCAAAGGACTGTAACACGCCATCCGACAAGTCTTCGGCGGTGGTCTCAACGAAGTTGACGGTCCCTAGATCAGGCGCAACGCCCAAGAGAGCTTGACGGGTCTGCTGGTCACTGAATGCCGTGAGCACCGCCATGCAGTCGGCAAAGGCTTCGTGGAAGGCCGACGCTTCGAGGAATGCGCTATCGAAGAGATCCGTTCGGACAGAATCCAGCAGCCCATGCCCGACCTCGTGTGAAACGACATCCGTACTAGCGCCGGAGTAAGTGGATTTTGCTGGGGTGACGAATTGGAAAAATGAGAAGCTCTGCCGGTCATAGAATGCATTGAGTACATTGCCGGCGTTCTGCAATAGTGGAAGATTATTCTGATCGGCGGCTTGGTCCGACCATGCCGCTAAGTTACCTCCGAACGACTCCCAGGTGTCAAGTGCCGCCAGGGCGGCCTCACGGCATTGCCAGAAAAGGAATTCCGGTGTTCCGGGAGCGTATTGCGCTTCTGTAGCTGGATTCGTGTAGGTGAACCCGGCGCGTCCCGCTGGCCTATCCGGACGCGGCTGCTGCGAACGCATGGGTGGCGCTGTCCCCGCAGCCATCGGGTCATTGGGAATAAAGTTGATTGCCATGATTGCCCTCCGTGAAGGAAACACATTGGAGAGATTGCGAGTCGGACTTCGGGCGCGCTGCTGTCCGTGGCGCGGTTCACTTAGAAAGCCACGACCATCTAACCAAAACCAGCTCGACGCGCACTAGGTTGTTCTGAAAATGGTCTACCGTTTTGTACCGCCGCGAGACACTACTACTATCTGATGCAACGTGTCAAGTAACGAAGCCCACCACCAAGTACGTCACATTCTGATATATACGCCAGCCTACGAGTAGTGTATAGTCTGGGGCAATTCCTCCCGGAGGTACACCGATGACATTCCCCTGCCGGCCCTTAGCGGTAGCTTTTCTTGTATTGGTCGTCCCGATTGGTCTCGTGGCACAGAGCCAGGCAACGATCACGCAGGGATCAAATTTGCGCGCTGATCCTTCAACCCATAACCCTCCGATTCAAACCTTGGCAAAGGGCACGCATGTTACGGTGCTCGAGCCAAAACCGATAAACGATTTCTATCACGTCCGGACGCACGAGAAAAAAGAAGGCTGGGTTTGGAGCAGGAATTTGACCACGGGAACTCCATCCTCCCAGATTTCGCGAAAGCTGGTGCGCCGCCCCATTGTTGTCGAGGAGGTACGAGAACAACTCGGAGCTGCGGCTGCCTGCGCGTCCGACTTGAACTCATGCCCGGTCAGCGGTTGTTCAGCTCCTGACTCTCCACATGGCCTTGCAAACCAACTCAAGCGACGTGTGCCTACATCTAGCACCGCGGTGCTGCTGACTTTCGATGATTTTCAGGCCCTTCAACAGCAGGCGGACAACCTGGTCGGAGAGAACAGGGAGTTGACGGCAGATGACAGGGCAAAACTGGCGGGTCTCGCAGTTGGGAATGGCCAGGTATCGGAGGGTGATGTCGTTTCGATAGTGGGCTATCTTGTCGGAGTGCCCCATCCGAATACGGGTGAATCCGTGAATTGCAATCTCAAGGGCGGGCCGAACAATGACTTCCACATTCCCGTTTCGAACGATCCGGACAACACGGATTTTCAAGGGATTGTAGTCGAGATGATTCCGCAAAACCGGCCGGATACGTGGACTCTTGCAAACCTCACGCAAGTCGAAAACAACCGGCAACTCGTCATGATAACGGGGGCACTGTTCTACGACAACTTCCACTTCGTCAATGGGGACCCGTCGTCGCCCAAGCGTGGCCAGCCACATCGTTTTTCGCTCTGGGAAGCTCACCCATTGACACAATTCGTTGTCTGTACGAAGCCAGACAATTCCTGCGACTCCTCGCAGGCAGGTGATTGGACGCCACTTGGTATCAATCCGTAAGCGCGCGGCCTGTTCAAGCGCGCTGTTTCAGTTGGGCCCAGTGGAGCTGAAAGGGAGCAAATATGGGAAGAGAAGTCATTTCGAAGAACGACGTAGCCAATTTGAAGGCACAACTTCAGGAACTTGACGATTTAAGAAAAAAGCTTGGCGCTGTTGCAGGAGGGGGGCCACCGGCTCCAGAAATCACGGAAGACAAGTACAAGGATAGATTGCTGAAATACATCCCTGCGGACGTAATCGCGATCTATTTGACCTTGCAGGGATTCGTGGCCATGCTCCACGACCCGGCACCGATCCGGGCGCTCCATTGGGTCGTGTTTGCGATCATTCTAATCATTACGATTCCTTGGCAGCGAAAAGTCGCCAAGATTGGGAAATGGACCCAAGTGTGGATCGGCACAGGGGCTTTCATTGTCTGGGCGATTACGGTAGGCGAACCTTTTACGGCGACCAACCTTGGAGTTTGGTATCAGTCGGCATATGGAGCGATGATCCTCGCCTTGTATACCTTCCTCATCCCTCTCTGGGAGATCGCCTAGAAAGGATTCCGAGATGTGCGACACAGTTGCCGGTGAATTGATACTGTGTTTTCCGGCGATTGATTTTGCAGCTCGCAACCTGGTCTCGCTAGTACGCGATCACAAAATCGAGCACGTGGAGTATGTCGATTCACTCGAAAATAAGCTCGCCAAACTCGATTTGAAACCTCGCCCCGATCTCGATTTTGACCTCCACCTTGTGCGAGTCCCTTCGGGGCAGGAATCCTGGAAGAGCACATACCTGCAATTCTTCTACAAACACGAACTGTTGAAAGCGATCCCTGGTTCTCCTCAACTATTCACGCAGGTTCTCGGGCGCTCCGATTACCAATTCACTGTCTCTCCGAATCATCTGCTGAGTTTGGCGGGTTCTTCTCCTCCTGCGGCCCCCATCTCCGCGAGAGACTTTCAGTTTGGCAACTATCATCGGCAATACAAGCGGGCCATCGGCCTGCCCCTTTCGGCGACCGCCTATTCGGAGAAGGTTCGAGTGCTGCTGCTCGATTCTGGGATAGCCGCTGACGCAGGCATCAAGATAAATGATCAGCGGAACTTCGTTGATCCCCAAAATCCCCAGAGTGCGCCCGACCACCATGGGCATGGAACAGCCATCGCGCTGTTGATTGAGGATCTGGCGCCGAACGCAGAATTTGTTGTTTATAAAGTGGCCGATTCGACCGGCAGAATCAGCGAATGGGATGCACTGGCCGCAATGGCGGCCAAATCAGAAGCTCATGTCATAAATCTAAGTCTGCAATTCGGATTACTCGATAAGGGTAAGGGGTGCGCAGTTTGCGGGAGGGAATCGGAGGCATCGCGGTCTGCAATCTTTGAGAATATAGTGGACCAACTGGCGAAGCGTACACCAAGACCAGTTGTGATCGCGGCCGCCGGCAATTACAGGGAAAGGGAACTTGCATATCCTGCGCGTTTTGCTGATGTCCTGGCGATCGGCGCGGTTACGAGTCATCGCGTGCTTTCCTCGGATTGCAATTCGGGGGACGCAGACCAGACGGGCAAGCCGCACAAGAACCACTTCGTTCTGCCTGGCGGCGAGCGTGATCCTGTGATAGTCGAACCAGTCTTGACTTCGACGGGAGGAAGGAATTGGAGCGGTTCCTCGTTTGCAGCCGCCTTTGCCTCAGGCCTCGTCGCGGAATTGCTCGGTCGGCAGGGCCTCCAGAGTTTTGATTTCGGAGTGTTTGTTGAGGCATTGCGGCAGGGTGCCGACAAAAAGCTGCCGAACTACCCCACAACAGGATATGGCAATGGATTGATGCACGCGTAAGCGTCCCAGATGAAGTAAATGGTTCCGGAGATCAACTGGCATAGAGATATAGCCACTCAAGGAGCAGGCGATGATAGTCGTCGCGCAGCTCGGCCCGATTGCAAAGAGCGTTCCAGAAATCATCAAGCAAGCCTCTCAGAGCCAGTTGGGTATCCTGGCCTTGTTGATCATTGTTCTTTTCGGATTAGCTTTTTATTTTTTCCGCAAGGCACCCGTACGGTGGCGCGGACTGATTTTCCTGGTCTTCTTCCTCGGTGTTGCGGGCTACGCGTGGGCAATCACACGCGTAGCGACCAAACCAGTTGCGGTGCACTACGTGGGAAGAGTTATAGACAAACTGACCAGCACACCACTGGAGGAATCGACCGTTCTGGTCACAGTCGGGAACAAATCCGACCCCCCGCGTTTTACCGATTCCGACGGGAATTTTTCATTCTGGATCGCTCGCACGGACCCCACCCAGGACGCAATGCTTCACTTCGCTCACGATAACTATGAGCCGTACGAGCGTATCGTCTCGTCCGATATCAGCAGTCAGTTAGGAGATGTTCGCCTCACACCCGCTCCCAACGGTGTCACTAATCCCCCCTCGGAAGATTCGCGCGGAACTGCGGGACAACCCACACCAAGCGCAGGGTCTGGTGCGGCCGCCGGAGTCGGAGTGATGGCTGCACATCCAACCGCAACGACGACGAATACGGCTCGTCCACAGGCGGGCAAACGTCACGCGGAGCCTTTACCCGCGTTGGCGGCGACAGCCCAGCCCCCAAGAATCGCCGAAGCCTCATCAGGCCCGAAGCTGAGCGGCAAGGGAAAGGGCTGGAGCCCATGGTATCAGCTGAAAGTGGGTATCGCGCCGGCTGGATATACGATCGAGAAGGCAAATTTCTGGCTCAGCGGGGACCGTACTTGCGGAGCTTGGGCCGAATGCAGGGAGGTCAGAAAGGACGACACGGAAGTAACGTGGGAATTCCGTCTTCAGGGACACGACGAATGGAGTGCCCCTCCTCAGGCATATTCCGAAGGCCACTTGCGAGCCTTCTATAAGCCCAAGTAGATGGTCTCTTGGTTCGCCCACGAGTGCTCTTCCTTTCACCAACACATGGAGCTGTCTCCCAGCGTTGAACTTGTGATTTCCACATCGCTGATAGTTCGTGACAATGGGAATGCGTGCAGCGAACAGAGTTTGGTGCAAGGCAAACTCCAAACTTGCTGGGGAAACAGCGTTCCGAGATAGATTGCCGGGACAGGAGACGGAAAGAATCAAGGCGCTTTTTGGAAGAGCAGATCAGATGAGGAGGGGTTGGCGAATCCAAGCACCCCTGCTGGAGAAACCGCGCGTGATGCATAACCGGTATTTCTGAAACGATTTCGCCGCCTGATTCACTGTCTATGTGAGGACAAAATCTCCAAAGCACAAGAAGCCTGGAAAAGCCACGCGCACTTTTTGCCGCCTCACAATCGAGGAAGCTCTTGTCAGTGGAACTAGGTCGACGACCGGGATTGAACGGACGAATCCGACTCTGGTAAGAAACCTTGGGGAAGGGAGAAGAGACGATGCTGAAGAGAACGTGGCCCATTTGCCCGGCAGCAGTGTTTGTCTCGGCCGCCCTACTGTTCGCACCCCGCTATCTTCGCGCTCAAACACCAATGCGGGTAGAGGAGGATTGCAGTGGAGGGCGGCAACCCGGTGCCGCTGAGTACGTAGTCACCCAAGAGGATGAAGATCTGGCAACATCCGTACTTCGGCGCATGGCGGCAATGGAGAATCCGGCCGGAATGCCTTGGCCTCCAATGCTGAGAATCGCGAACAGTACAGAGATTAACGCCTGCGCTTCCATAGGGGTCGGCGCAGACGGCAAAGCCCACTCGTTTGTGACGTTGCACACCGCGCTACTGCGGAAGGTCATTAGAGGAAATGCTGCTGGACTGGCATTTGTCATGGGCCATGAACTTGCACATCACCTTTTGGGTCATACGCAAAAGAGCGCCCCGCCAACATCTTTCTTAGCAGCAACTTTCAGCCGGGACCAGGAACTTGCGGCCGACAAGTACGGGATGTTGTGGGGCCTGAAGGCTGGTTATTCCTATGACGACTCGCTGAACGCCATAAAGCGGATCCGCGAGCAGCTAGGTGATTACTCACCTTTGCAAGCGCTGAGGGCAGACCATCCTTCGTGGACAGAGCGCCTTGAAATGCTTGACAAGGAACAAGCGTCCTTGTGGCGGGCAATGAGCGCCTTTGACTCTGGAGTCTATTTTCTCGAGACCGAGCAGTATCTTTTGGCTGAGCGTTGCTTCCGCTCAGTAACAAAGCAGTTTCCACAGTCCTATGAAGCTTGGGCCGATCTGGGTTATGCGTTGCTCATGCAATATGCTGATGCTCTTGAAGTGAACGATCTGCGACGGTTCGGAGTGGGCCAAATCGTTGCAGGAGGCTTTTACCGTCGGCCGAAGAGCTTAGAACCCTCCGTACGCGGAATCAACGAAGGTGTTTGGTGGGATGCAGTAGGTGCGCTGCGCGAGTCGATTCGCCGAAAACCTGACCAGGCTACCAGTTATGCCAACCTGGGTATTGCCTATTTGCTTCGCCCAACGGGGACTGACGCCGCCAACGCTACCAAGTACTTGGAGCGCGCAGAGGAACTGGCAACCAGTGACTCATCTCTAGATCCATCCCCAAAGGCGTCCCTGATGATCAATCTGGCGGTGGCTTATGCGGCGAGTGGGAGCTACGACAAGTTCGATAAAACAGTGCGAGAGGCGCAGTCAACATATGGAACCTTCGGAGGCCAGGAGGCAGGTAGCTCCTCCGTTTCGCGAGCCATAACCTACAACCATGCAATGCGGTTTGCGGGATCGCAACAGGCAGAAGACCAACGAGTAGCCGTTGGGGAGTTGGAGGGTTACCTCACGAAGAGTAGTCCAGACTCTGCCTGGTGGGACTTGGCATACGACCGCTATGCGCAATTGTGCGGAACGTTGGGCATTTCTCCGAAAACGGCAGCGGATTTCAAATCGCGATCAAAGTCCGAAGCGGTTATCACGTACCGACCTGTCTCGGTCCTACAGATCAGCGCTAACGTGAACGTGACCCTCGGAGAGACGCTCCAGGAAGTTAAGGCCCAACTGGGTGAGGGTTTTGCATTTCCCGCGGTTCCGAATACGAACTTGATGCGCGTTAAATACGACGGTAGCGGAATTGAGCTGCTCGCGAATGAAAATGTCTTGGCAATCATTATTACAACGAGCCAGCACTTGGTCCCGGTGCAGCAAACGGGTCTAGGAGCAAAACGGACAACTGTACAGGTTGGCATGTCTAGCGCGGATCTCGACAATATTCTGCCTTATGCCGACCTTGCACCGATACTCGATCCAGAGCAGACCTACAGGTGGTATTCGCAGCTAGGTTTGGCTGCGAAGGTTCGCAACAGCAAAGTTGCAGAACTCGTGATCGTTCAGATCCCGCGTTCGGGAGCATAGGTAGCCACCAGGTCTTGTCCCAAGATTTTGGCTTAGGGCAAGGACATCATGAGCATCTCAAAGAAATATCGCTGGCGCGGTCCTAGATACCTTGCGAAAGAAGAGTCGTAATGTTGCGTGGCTCGGATCGTCGCTGCCTCGCGATTTGGAAACTTAGATTTGTTGGGCGGGGTCATCCTAGGAACCGCTGGTTGAAATTCATCTTCGCTTACGCTGTTCTCTTGTTATTGCCTGGGATTTTCTCTGTCGCTAGCTTTGGCGCGCAGAACGCACAGGACAACGCGGAGGACGCGGACCAATTAGAGCAACAGATCAGCGAATTGTACCACCAAGGCCGGTACTTAGAAGCAATTCCCATCGCCCAGCGAGAGCTGGAGATTCGCAAGCGGATGCAGGGCGAGAACACCGCCGCCTACGCTATGGATCTTCACAATTTGTCGGTCCTGTATCAGGAAGCGGGACAATACGACCAGGCAGAGCAGTGTTTCAAACGGGCGTTGGAGATTCGGAAGATGGTTCTCGGTGAGAATCATCCGGCTTATGCCGCCACCCTGAATGGTTTGGCATTGTTGTACAAGGAGAAGGGGCAATACCAGGAGGCCGAGCGTCGCTACCAGCAGGCGCTGGAAATTTGGAGGAACGAACCTGGAGAAAATGACCCCATTTACGCAACTGGCTTGTACAACTTAGCAGAGTTGTATCGAAGTATGGGAAGACAAGGCGAAGCCGAACGTCATAACCAGAAGGCGCTGGAGATTTGGAAGACAGTCTTTGGGGAGAATCATCCAGCTTACGCTCGTGGACTGATGGGTTCTGCAACGTTGTACAAGGAGAAGGGACAATACCAGGAGGCCGAGCGTCGCTACCAGCAGGCGCTGGAAATTTGGAGAAACGAACCTGGAGAAAATGATCCCATTTACGCAACTGGCCTGTACAATCTGGCATTGTTATATCAGGACATCGGACAATACCGCGAGGCCGAGCGTCGCTACCAGCGGGCGCTGGAGATTCGAAAGAGAGTTCTTGGGAAGAGCCATCCCACTTACGCGACTAGTCTAACCGGTTTGGCTGGGCTGTATGCGGACATGGGCCAATACGGAAAGGCGGAGCCGCTTTTCAACCAGGCGCTGGAAATTCAGAAGAGAGTCCTCGGCGAGAATCATCCTGCCTATGCGACAAGTCTGAACAGCATGGCGGGTCTAAATGAAGCCATGGGTCAATACGCAAAGGCGGAGTCTCTTTTCATCCAGGCAGGGAACACTTGGAAGAGGGTCCTAGGGGAAAATCATCCGGTCTACGTGTCAAGCCTGATCAACTTGGCATCCTTGTATCAGGACACGGGGCAATATGGAAAGGCAGAGCCGCTCTTCGGGCAGGCACTGGAGACTTGGAAGAGCCTCTACGGAGAGAATCATCCCGATTACGCGAACGGCCTCAACAATTTGGGAGTGTTGTATCAGCAGACGAAGCGATACGAGGAAGCCGAGCGCTGCTACCGGCAGGCGCTTGAGATTCAGAAGCGAGCCTTCGGGGAGAATCATCCCGATTACGCGAATGGCCTCAACAATTTGGCCCTGTTGCATGAGGAGATCGGACGATACGAGGAAGCCGAGGATTTTTACGAGCATGCACTCAAGATTACAGGGAGCGCGCTTGGCACGACTCATCCCCAGTACGCCAAAACGCTCGCCAACTTGGCCAGATTGTATGCTGTGAGGGGACAATACGCCAAGGCCGAACCGCTTCTAGACCAAGCCCTACGAGCAGAAGAAGTTCAGCTCCGCAATATTTTTGGGTTTACATCCGAGCCTCAGATGCAAGCATACCTGAGTAACCTCTCTTCTCTTCAGGCGTTACTCAGTCTTGCTGTTGCGGACAACGCCGGAACCTCTAACGCCAGACATGCGGCGGTTGTGTGGATGCTGCGCAGGAAGGCGGTTATCTTCGATGCCTTGTCGCGATTTCAGCAGGCGGAGAGACTGCAAGAACACGATCCTGACGTGGCGCAGAAGATGATGCGGTTGCGCGAACTCAAGCAGCACCTGCACACCTTGGCCCTCAATCCGCCAAAAGACATGCAACTCGCGGCCCTGCAGCAAGAGCGCAATACCGCCGCGGTGGAACTGGAGAGGATAGAAGCGGAACTGAACCGGACACTTTCCCGCAAGACTTTATCTCGGCTGGCCGAGGAAATTGGTGTAGGCACGATACAGCGACATTTGCCAACTGGCGCAGCATTAGTCGATTTTCTGCGCACCAATATCTTTGACTTCAAAGAGAAGAGCTGGCAATCAATGCGCTACTTTGCACTCGTCATTCGCGGGGGAGGGGAGGCCCCGTTGCGGCTGATCGATCTAGGAGAGGCTGAGAAGATCGATCAGAAAGTTAAGGATGCGCGAGAGAGGATGACTGAGTTTGGAAAGCTTGCGGAGAAAGGCCCCGTCCAATCGGAGAAGACAGAAGAGGATAACTTTCGCAATATCAGTGTTGAACTCTATCGCGCAATCTTTACATCAAAGGTGAAGCAAGCATTGGGCTCGGTGAAGACACTGTACGTTGCACCAGATGGACAACTGAACCAGATAGCCTTCGAGTCGCTCGTCGACGAAACAGGAAAATATTTAGTTGAGAGCTACCGCTTGGTGTATCTCACAGCGGGCCGAGATCTGTTGCGGCGACGAACAGAAATTGGAAAGGGAACGGTGGTATTCGCAGCGCCCGACTACAACTTGGGGGTGAAAGAGCGGGAGGGCCAGGCGAAGGTGCTGGTGGCTGAGTTGGAGCAAGAGGTAGTGTCGGGGATGCGCGGCATTCGGTCACGCGATATCCGGGGGACGAAGTGGGACCCCTTGAAGGGAGCAGCGCAGGAAGCCACGGACATTCACAAACTGCTGAATAAATCGCAATTTGGCCCGGTCCGAGATTACCCGGGCCCGCAGGCCTTGGAGGAGGTTTTTTTGGGATTGCACTCGCCACGCATCTTGCATGTGGCGACCCACGGGTACTTCCTTCCAGACCAGGAGATTCTTCCGGAAGACCTGAAGAACTTAAATGAGTCCCCCGAATATGGAGCGGCGCGCGGTTTGGCTCGCCTACGAGGAACCGAGGATCCTTTGTTGCGCTCAGGACTCGTGTTCGCAGGAGCGAATCTTGTGGGGAGCCCGCAGGCAGATGCGGACAAAGTAGGCGACGGCTGGGTAACAGCAGAAGAGGTCTCGTTGATGGACCTGCGGGGGACGGAGTTGGTGGTGCTCAGCGCCTGCGAGAGCGGCCTGGGAGCGGTGAGGGCCGGGGACGGCGTGCAGGGTCTGCGTCGCGCCTTCCTGCTGGCGGGAGCCCGCTCGCTCGTGATGAGTCTGTACAAAGTACCGGATGTGGAGTCGGCGCAATTGATGCAACAGTTCTATCGAAATCTAAAGGCGGGAAAGGACAAAGCTTCAGCGATGCAGGACGCAGAGCTGCAGATGATGCACGAGCGGCGGAAGAACGGCGCGGCGCACCCATTCTTCTGGGCCAGCTTCATCTTTCTGGGCGACCCGAATTAGAAACGTTTGGTCGGAAGCCGGCAAAAAAAAGAAAAGGTTTCTTTGTTCATGTTGGCTGCTTTCGTTAAGGAAGTAAGCGGCCAGCTAATGGTTCTCCCGAGCCGTTCCGTGAGAACCGGGACCTCGCTCCCTTGTCATGTGTTGGAGGAGCGCGAAGGTGATTATGGGCAAGTCGACTCGCATTATCGCCTTGCTGCTGATCGTGGCTTTTTGTGTGCCGAGCGCAGTCGTCGCCCAAAAGGAGACCGCCGAGGATGCCGATCGCCTGGATCAGCAAGCATTAGAATTTTTCCGGCAGGGCAAAGCTACCGAAGCAATTCCCCTTGCCGAACGCGCCCTGGAGATCCGCAAGCGAGTATTAGTTGAGAACCACCACGACTACGCCATTTGGCTGAACCACCTGGCCTTCCTCTACATGTCGATGGGCCGCTACGAGCAGGCCGAGCCGCTCTACCGCCAGGCGCTGGAGATTGACAGGAAGGCGCTGGGCGAACAGCACTCCAGCTATGCGAGGGACCTGAACAACTTGGCCGCGCTCTACTACTCGATGGGCCGCTATGAGCAGGCCGAGGTGAATCTCCGCCAGGCGCTGAAGATCGATAGGAAGACCCTGGGTGAACAGCACCCCGACAATGCCACTATCCTAAACAGCTTGGCCGTGCTGTTGGAGGCGACTCGACGCCCGGCGCAGGCTTTGGATGCGTTGAACCGCGGCCTGATAGTTCAGCAAGCCAATCTGAAGCAAGTATTCGGATTTTCCTCCGAAGCCGGGATGCGAGCCTATCTGAATTCGATCGGAGACTCGTTGGATGTCTTGGTCGCCCTAGCCATTGAATCGAATAACCCACAGGCATTGCATTTAGCTCTGCGCTGGAGCTTGGAGAGAAAGGGCATCATCCTCGACACTCTGGCACGCTTCCGACACGCGCAAAACCTGATGGAACGCGACCCAGGCGTCGCCGCACAGGTCGCGCAGGTGCGCAGGCTCAAGCAACGTCTGCACAACCTGGCGCTGAACCCGCCGAAGGGGATGGAGGTTGCGGCCCAAGAGAAGCAGCGTGCCAGTTTGCAGGCCGATTTGGAGCGGTTGCAAGGCGAGCTGAACCGGCAGCTTGCGGGACAGCGGCAGGACCAATCGAGCGACAGCATCAACGTCGCCGCCGTCCAGAAGCGGCTGCCCAAGGGGAGCGCGCTAATCGAATTTGACCGCGTTGACCCCTACAACTTCAAAGCCATCGGCAAGACGCCGCGCTGGAAGACCGCTCGCTATTTCGCCTTTGTCATTCCGGCCGATCCGAACGCGGTCCCGCGCCTGATCGATTTGGGGGAAGCAGCAGAGATCGATACTCTGGTTCAGAATGTTCGCGACAACATCGAGAGCTTTGCCAAAATCAACAATGAGAACAGATGGAGAGAAGAGGAAAAACCGGAGGAACAAGCGTACCAGCAGGTGAGCGCTAAGCTGTACGATGCGCTTTTCCGCCGCAGCGGATTGCGCGCGGCGCTGGGCCCAGCACACACGCTCTATGTATCTCCCGATGGAGAACTGAACCGCATTGCCTTCGAAGCCTTGGTCGAACCATCGCCTGGGTCGCAGGAGCAAAGCGAAGGCGGCAAGTATCTGGCAGAAAACTACACGTTCGCGTACGTACCGGCGGGGCGTGACCTGCTGCGAGCCGAAGCCCAACTGGGACAAGGCACGGTGGTATTTGCCGGACCGGATTACAACCTGGGATTGAAAGAGCGCCAGTCGGCCAGCCAGGTGCTGCTGGCCAAGATGCAGAAAAACGCGGCGCCGGTGTTGCGTGGAGCGGTATCGCGGGACATCCGGGGAATGCGCTGGGATCCCCTGCCGGGTGCGGCCGAGGAAGCCGGCGATGTGAAGAAGGCTTTGGAAGGAACTCGCTACGGTCCCGTGCAAGTGTACGCAGGCAAGGACGCCCTGCAGGAGGTTTTCACGTCACTACGTTCCCTGCGCATTTTGCACGTGGCCACGCACGGATACTTTTTGCCCAACCAAAAGCTGGACCCGGAAGAGCGGGAGAGCCTGATGCGGTCGGATGATTCGGTGGAATTCGGGGCGGCGCGCGGGCTGGCACGGCTGCGGGGAACGGAAGACCCGTTGCTGCGCTCCGGGCTGGTGTTTGCCGGGGCCAATCTGGCGGGCGCCCCGGAGACTGGTGCGGCGCAGGTGGGCGACGGCTGGGTAACCGCGGAAGAGGTTTCGCTGATGGAGTTGCGAGGCACGGAATTGGTGGTGCTGAGCGCATGCAATACAGGGTTAGGAGACGTGAAGGTGGGAGATGGGGTGCAGGGATTGCAGCGAGCGTTTCTGCTGGCCGGAGCGCGCTCGCTGATCATGAGCCTTTACAGTGTACCGGACAAGGAATCCCACGAGATGATGCGGGATTTTTACGGTTCGCTGAAAGCGGGGGAGAGCAAGAGCAGCGCTCTGCACAAGGCGCAAGTAAAAATGATCGAGCAGCGGCGCAAACAGAGTGGCGCTGCCCATCCCTTCTTCTGGGCCAGTTTCGTCTTGCTGGGCGATCCGAATTAGAGTGCGTCCGCGGAATGAATTGCGGGAGCGCAGGGCTGCCTGCATCGCGGCGGGATGCGACCGATGGTGAATTTCTTTTATCCTCAACGTCCTCTCGTTCTAATTGTTGGCTTTGTAGGTACTCTAACTCTCTCCGTATTTTTACAAATGTGTGTACCAATTGTGATCGCGCAAGAGGAGACGCTTGGCGATGCCGATCGTTTCACCAAAGAGGTCCTGAGTCTTTACGCGCAGGGCAAGTTTAACGAAGCGATTCCCATCGCGGAGAAAGTGGTCGAGATTCGAAAGCGCTTGGGGGGCGATCGCGACTACGCCCAAAGCCTAAGCAATTTAGCCAGTCTATATGAATCCACTAACCAATACGATAGGGCCGAAGGCCTCTACGAGCAGGCGCTGGAGATAGAGAAAGCAGCCGGGACAAATGACCCGGAGTACGCTGCGGTGTTGAACAATCTAGCAGTCCTGCACAAATCCAGAGGGAGGTACGCCAAGGCAGAGCCTTTGCTCAAGGAGGCATTGGGGATTGAAAAAGCAGCCGGTGAAGATGATTCGGAATATGCCGCAAGCCTGAACAATCTGGCCATGCTGTACAAATCCATGGGTCAGTATAAGGAATCTCAGGTCCTGCTGCGGCAAGCCCTGAAGATTGATAAGGCGTCATTGGGTGAGAATGACCCGGCATATGCGACGGATCTGAACAATTTAGGCGTTGTGTACCGCCTCGCTGGCAAGTATGCAAAAGCTGAGACAGTGTTTAAACAGGCGCTGCATATACAAAGAAGCGTGCTGGGGACAAGTCATGTCGGCTATGCCAAGAGCCTCAACAATTTAGCGCAGCTGTACGACTCAACGGGCCAGTATGAAAGATCTGAACATCTTTATGAACAGGCTTTGGATATTAAAAGAAGGGCGCTGGGTGAAACGCATCCTGACTACGCCACGGGTCTGAGTAATCTAGCCATGCTGTACGAATCCATTGGCCGGTACGACAAAGCCCAACCCTTGCTTGAGCGAGCGCTAGAAATCGACAAAGCAGCACTAGGTGACAATCATCCGGCCTATGCGACCGACCTGAACAACATCGCCGTGGTGCACGAATCCATCGGCCAGTATGACAAATCCGAAAGTCTGTTCAAGCAGGCATTGGAAATTGACAAAGCGGTATTGGGTGAGAATCATCCCGAATATGCAACCGGTCTAAACAATCTGGCCGCCCTGTACAAGTCCATCGGCCGTTACGACGAAGCCCAAGCGCTGCTGGAGCAGGCTTTGCTGATAGATAAAGGATCATTGGGTGAGAGTCATCCCCAGTATGCTCGCGACCTAGACAATTTGGCCTCCGTGTACCAATCCAGGGGGCAGTACGACAAGGTCGAAGGGCTGGTCAAACAAGCTCTGGATATCCAAGGGAAGTTGCTGGGTGAGAATCACCCGGACTATGCCCACAGTTTGACAAAGCTGGCGATGCTGTACGAGTCTACCGGCCAATCCGACAAATCCGAACTGTTGCTTAAGCAGGCTCTGAAAATACGGCAACAGCGACTGGGTAAGGGTCATCCCGACTATGCTCGCGGCCTGAACAACCTCGCTGCTCTGTACGATTCGAAGGGCCAGTACGACAGGGCCGAGCCTCTCTACAGGCAGGCGTTAGAAATCCAAAAAACGGCGCTGGGCGAAAATCATCCTGACTACGCCATAACCCTGCTTAACCTGGCGTTTCTCTATCAGATGACTGGAAAGAAGCAGAAATCTCTGAGCTTCATAGACCATGCTATGCAAGTAGAACAGCGAAACCTTGATGCCGTGTTTGAGTTCAGCGCAGAACCGGCGATGCGAGCTTATCTGGAGAGTATTGGCTTTTCGCAGGAAGTGCTAGTGAGCATGGCTATTGAGGAAGAATCCCGGGATTCCCTGCCGAGCATCAATGTGGCGGTTAGACAGGCGGCAGCGCGCTGGATTCTGCAGCGCAAGGCGATGGTTTTCGATGCCTTGGCGCGATTTCAACAAGCGGAGAGACTGCAAGAACACGATCCTGACGTGGCGCAGAAGATGGTGCGGTTGCGCGAACTCGAGCAGCGCTTGCACACCTTAGCCCTCAATCCGCCGAAAGACATGAAACTTGCGGTCCTGCAGCAAGAGCGCAAAGCCGCCAAAGCGGAACTGGAAAGGATAGAAGCGGAACTGAACCGGAGGCTTTCGCGCCAGAGTTTATCTCAGCGGGAGGAGGAAATTGGCGTCGGCACGGTACAACAGCATTTGCCAGTTGACGCAGTCGTCCTCGAATTTCTGCGCGCCAATATCTTTGACTTCAAAGAGAAGAGCTGGCAATCAATGCGCTATTTTGCACTTGTCATTCGTGGAGGAGGGGAGGCCCTATTGCGGCTGATCGATCTAGGCGAAGCAGAGGAGATCGATCGGAGAGTTAAGAACGTCCGCGAGCAGATCACCGACTTCGCGAAACTTCCTGAGACGGCCTGGATTGCGCAGGAGAAGCCGGAAGAGGAGAGCTTTCAGAAGGCGAGTGGCGAACTATATCACGCGATCTTCAAGCCGGCGTTGAAGGAAGCAGTTGACGGCGTTAAGACCCTGTACGTCGCCCCAGACGGGGAACTGAATCAAATAGCATTCGAATCGCTGGTGGATGAAACCGGCAAATACCTGATTGAGAGCAGTAGGTTTGTGTATCTAACGGCCGGGCGCGATCTGCTGCGGCGATTCGGAGAATCAGGGAAAGAAACGGTGGTATTTGCTGCGCCTGACTACAACTTGGCGGTGAAAGAGCGGGAGGGGCAGGCGAAGGCGCTGGTGGCCAGGCTGGAGCCAGAGATGGCGCCGCGGATGCATCGCGTTCGGTTGCGCGATATCCGGGGGTTGCAGTGGGGCCCGTTGAAGGGAGCAGCGCAAGAAGCCGCGGACATTCACGAATTGCTGGATCAATCACAGTTTGGCCCGGTCGAGGATTACCAGGGCCCGCGGGCTTTAGAGGAGGTTTTTTTGGCGTTGCGCTCTCCCCGTATCTTGCATGTGGCAACCCATGGCTACTTCCTTCCAGACCAGGAGATTCCTCCGGAAGACCTGGAGAACTTAAATGAGTCCCCCGAATATGGAGTGGCGCGCGGTTTGGCTCGCCTACGGGGAACCGAGGATCCTTTGTTGCGCTCAGGACTCGTGTTCGCAGGAGCGAATCTTGTGGGGAGCCCGCAGGCAGATGCGGACAAAGTAGGCGATGGCTGGGTTACGGCAGAAGAGGTCTCGTTGATGGACCTACGGGGCACCGAGTTGGTGGTGCTCAGCGCGTGTGAGTCAGGTCTGGGCGACGTGCGCACTGGCGATGGAGTCCAGGGGTTGCGGCGGGCGTTTCTGTTGGCGGGGGCGCGTTCTCTGATCATGAGCCTGTATAAGGTCCCAGATGATGACTCGCGGCAGCTGATGCGACGGTTCTACGGGCGGCTCAAGGATGGGCGGAGCAAGCTTTCGGCCCTGCACGAAGCGCAGCTCGAGATGATCCAAGAGCGCCGGAAGGCGCATGGAGCGGCTCACCCATTTTTTTGGGGCAGCTTCGTGCTCCTCGGTGAACCGAACTGAGCCCTGGGTGGGACACAAGAATCAGAATGGTGCGGTCATAGTGAATCTACCGTGCCCAACGGGAAAGGAGTCCCTTTGGAGGTTGGCCCCGCGGTATTGATTTTCACGACTACCAGTAATGAGGTAGACGCGAAGACGCAAAAGCATCGCAATCCAGGAGGAAAGCAATCATGAGCAAGTCATCGCAGAGCATCTTCATGCTGCTGATGATCGCTCTTTTCGTGCCAGCAATAGTCGCCCAACAGGAGACCCACAGCCGATGCTGACCGCCTGAGCCGACAGGTCCACGAGCTCTATATACAGGGCAGGTATGCGGAGGCAATCCCTATTCAAGAGCACGTGGTGCAGATCCGCAAAACACTACACGAAGACATTTTCGATTTTGCTACGAGCCTGGACAATCTGGGGGTACTGTACTACTTCATAGGTCAATATCAGAAAGCAGAACCACTGTACAAGCAGGTGCTGAACATCAGGAAGGGGGTGCAGGGTGACCATCATCCTGATTACGGTACGAGCGTAAACAATCTGGCCGCGCTGTACTACTCCATGGGGCAATACCAGAAGGCGGAACCGCTGTACCAGGAGGCACTGCAGGTCACAAAGGCGAGGCTGGGTCAAGATCATCCCGATTACGCCGATACCCTGAACAATCTCGCCATGCTGTACTACAGCATGGCGCAATACGGGAAAGCGGAACCGCTGTTCCGCCAGGCGCTAGAGATCTACAAGCGGCTGGGTCAGAACCGTCCCAGCTACACGCACACCCTGAACAATCTCGCCCTTCTGTACGAATCCTTGGGGCGATACCAAGAGGCGGAACCGCTGTTTCGGCGGGCGCTGGACATCAGGAGCAGAGTGCTGGGTTCGGATCATCCATATTACGCGGAGAGCCTGAACAATCTCGCCTTGCTGTACAACTCCATTGGGCAATACAAGAAGGCCGAACCTCTTCTCCGGCAGGCGCTGGAGATTACCCGGCGGCTAGGACAAGATCATCCATGGTATGCCACGAGCTTGACGAATCTGGCGGTCCTTTCGGAGGCAACCGGGCGTCACACGCAAGCGCTGGAGGCATTTGATCATGCCATGCAAATCCAGCAGGCCAACATCGACGCAGTGTTCAGCTTCACCTCCGAGCCCGCCATGCGAGATTTCGTGAATACAACTCGTGCCTCCCTCGATGCGCTAATCAGCCTGGGGTTGCTTGAGGGGGCGCAGGATCCTGCAGTTAACCAGGCAGCGGCACGCTGGACCTTGCGCCGCAAGGCGGTGGTCTTCGATGCGCTCTCCCGGTTTCAACAGGCCCAGCGGCTGCAGGCAAGCGATCCGGCTGTGGCGCAGAACGCGGTGCGGGTGCGCGAACTCAAGCAGCGCCTGCACAACCTGACGTTGAACCCGCCAAAAGCCGTGGATAGTGCAGCGCTGCAGCGCGAGCGCGACGCCGCCCAAGGGGAACTGGATCGCGTCCAAGCGGACCTTAACAAGATTCTCTCCGCAACCACGCCGACAGTGCAGGTGGAGATCAACTCGATGCAGCAGCAGCTGTCGCGGGGTGCCGCTTTGCTCGAGGTTCTTCGCTCCCGCATTTACGGCTTCAAAGCGACGGGGACTACACAGCGCTGGAAGTCGGCTCACTATGTAGCCGTGGTGATTCGACGCGGTGTTCGGCCGTGGCTTATCGATTTGGGAGAAGCTGACGAAATCGACAAGCAGGTCAAAGACGTACGTCAGCCGGTCGAGGACTTCGCGAAGTTACCAACGAACGCCTGGATCGAGCAGGAGAAGTCCGCGGAAGACGAATTTAAGGCGGCGAGCTCTGTGTTGTATCACGCCATCTTCACGCCCCAGTTGAAGCAGGCGCTAGGGAACGCAAAGACCATCTACGTAGCGCCGGACGGAGAGTTGAACCAGATAGCCTTTGAGTCCCTGGTGGACGAGCAGCACCGGTATCTGATCGAAAGCCACAGTTTCGTCTACCTGACCACGGGGCGCGATCTGCTGCGACCGCACACGAGCATGGGGAAAGGCACGGTAGTGTTTGCCGCCCCGGACTACAACTTGGGAGTGAAGGAGCGGCGGGCGGAGGCCGCGGTGCTGATGGAGGGTGCACAGAACAACGCTAGGGCGGGAGTGCGCGGAGCAGCCTCGCGCGATATCCGAGGAGGAAGCTGGAAGCCACTGGCAGGAGCGCCATTGGAGGCCAAGGACGTCCGCGAGTTGCTGGGCAACTCCAAGTTTGGTCCAGTCACCACATACGAAGATAAGCAAGCTCTGGAAGAAGTGTTTCTCAGTTTGCACTCGCCGCGCGTATTGCACGTGGCCACGCACGGATACTTCTTGCCGGACCAGAAGCTCGATCCAGCAGACCGGGAAATGATGGGCGATAGCTCAGTGGAGACAGGCGCGGCACGCGGGCTTGGGCGGTTGCGTGGGACGGAGGATCCGCTGCTGCGTTCCGGGCTGGTGTTTGCCGGGGCCAACTTAGTGGGCAGCCCGGACGCAAGTTCCGCGCAGGTGGGAGACGGTTGGGTAACGGCGGAAGAGGTTTCCCTGATGGACTTACGAGGCACCGAGTTGGTGGTGCTAAGTGCGTGCGAAAGCGGGTTGGGGCAGATGAAGGCAGGAGATGGGGTCCAAGGTCTGCGACGTGCGTTTGTGCTGGCGGGAGCGCGATCGTTGGTGACGAGCCTGTACAAGGTGCCCGATGCAGAGTCCCAGCGGTTGATGCGCCAATTCTATCAGGGATTATTGAAGTCGGGAGGCGACAAAGCCCTGGCGCTGCACGAAGCACAGTTGGAGATGATCCGCGAGCGACGCAAGAACAGCGGGGCAGCCCATCCGTTTTTCTGGGCCAGTTTCATCTTTCTGGGCGACCCGAATTAGACCCGCAGGGGAGCACCGGCCAAAGTCTGGCCATCAACGATCGGGCGATTTCTATCACGACCACGAATCCTTGAGTCGGCACGGTCGAGTCAACATAAAAGGACCTTTTCTTGGTGAGATGGATCATCGGGTTGTGGAAGATAGTCCATCCGTAAATTCATGTTGACAGAGAGGGAATCTTGGCCTAAATTTCCTCCAATAGTTCTATTCTGGGCACGTGACCAAGGATAAAAAGGCGTTCTTTCTGTCCGCTCCGCGAGCAGTTCGATCGGAAAGCCCAGCAGTGACCCGCGGAGAAAGAGGAGGCCCTGCGATGCGAACGACTCTTCTGCTCGGGTTATCCCTTCTTTCCAGCTTGATTCTCGGTTGTCCTCCCGCATCCAACGTCAATCCCGGCTCGCCGTCGAACCCCGGTCCTGCGACGACGCTTCCGGTAGTTACGCTAGTGGACATCATCCCGGAGTCTCTCGGCGGCGAGACGAATCAGGACAGCGAGCCCTTCCTCGCCGCGCACTCGGACCCGAATGTGTTGGCTGCTTCGGCGTTCACGCCCAATCCGTCGGGTGCATCGAGCTCGACGGCTCCCATCTTCATCTCGCTCGATGGTGGCGACACGTGGACTCTCAACGCTATCGTTCCCAGCGCGGCGATGACCTGTGACATTACACAGGCGTTCGGCGGAACAGCCGTTAACCTGCCGCGCGGCACGCTCTACAACGGGATTCTGAGAAATCCTTGCTCGAACGGAACCACTCTGCGCGAGCTGGACACGCCCGACATCGCTTCCTCCGCCCCGATGGCCGTCCAGAATTCGCGGGACGATGTCGATCAGCCTTTCATCCAAGTGGTTCAGTTTCAGAACAAAGACCACATATTCATCGGCAACAACGACTTTGGTGGACCAAACGGGCGCACGGCGACACTGGACCTATCAACGGACGGAGGTAGCACCTACCAGCCAATTCGCCTCGAAAAGCGAAACACAAATCCGTCGAATGCGCCTTCGATCCGACCCACGGTTGCGAAGGACGGGACTGTTTATGTGGCATTCTTTGGATGGCGCAGTTTTTCGGGGGACGCGACTTCCGGGACCGCGACTAGCGACATCGTCGTCGTGCGCGACGACAGCGGTGGAACAAGCGTTCCTCCATTTGAAGCGCTCAAAGACCCTTCGGACAATGTGGCCGGCCGCTTGGTCGCTACGGGCCGCACCATTCCCTGGGCGAATCCCTGGCCGAACCCCGGGCCTCTGGGACAGGAGCGCATTGGCTCAAGCCTCTCGATTGCCGTAGACCCAAATGACAGCAAGACTCTCTACATCGCATGGGCTGATCGCAGCGGGAGCGACATCTACACGCTTCATCTCCGTCGGTCAGTAGACCGCGGACAAACCTGGTCGGGCGATCTACGCACTCTCTCCAATGCCACGAATCCAGCGTTGGCGATCGCCGAAAACGGCACCGCGGGTTTTCTGTACCAACAGGTGACCGGTTCGGGCGGCACCGCTCGCTGGGTCACACACTTGGAACAAACCAGGGACGCCTTCGCTCACATCAAAGATACTGTCCTGGCGAACACGCCGGCCAACGAGCCGCCCATGAAAGGCCTGCCCTATCTTGGGGACTATAATTACTTGCTTGCCGCGCAAGGCGAGTTCCGTGGCATTTTCTCAGCGAACAACAAGCCCGACCCGGCAAATTTCCCGAGCGGGATGCCCAAGTACCAGCGTCACGTGGATCTGACAACAAGGCAGTTGCTCGATGGCTCGGGGAATCCCGTGGATGTTTCCATTGACCCCTTCTATTTTCGAGTTTCCGTCCTCCAGTGACGACGAGTGCGCACGGGAGCAGAGGAGGCAGCAGCCATGAGAAAACATTGGATCGTACAGGCATCGCGAGCGGTGGTTTTCTGCCTGCTCGTCATCGGAGTCCTGCCGCCCACCAATGGGGCACAGGATCGTGCAGCTCTCATGAAGCAAGCGAGCATCATCTTCCGTGGCACCGTAAAGAAAAAAGGGGACGTGTCCTTCAAGGGCGTCCCCAAGTCAGACCGGACCATTGTGGTTGTGGTCGAGGAAGTGATCCAGAAGCCGTCCGCAGTTTTACTGTCTAAAGGAGCACAGGTGACGGTGGATGCGATTGATGCCGCGGCGCTGTCCGCCGGCTCCAGTTTTGTTTTTTACACGGAAGGCTGGATCTATGGTTCTGGGGTGGCCGTGCGCGAAATCGGTCACGAGGCTGCTCCTGTGCGAACCGCGGAGTTGGCGGAGCCCATGCGAGCCCAGCTTGAACAGACCCGGAAGGAGATGAGCGACAGTGAACTTCGCTCTCGCCTGGATGCTGCGGACATCGTTGTGATCGGCCAAGTCACTGCGGTTCATCCCTGGAATCCGCCGTCCCTGGTTGCAACCCGGCCGCGCATCTCCGAACACGCCGCCAACTGGCAGGAGGCCGTGATTCGTGTCGAAACGGCATTGAAGGGCGCGCCCGCGGATCATGAAGTTGTGGTGCGTTTTCCGGGATCCTGGGACATCGCTTGGGCATCGACTCCCAAGCTCCAGTCCGGGCAATCAGGCACTTTCATTCTTCAGAAGGACAAGATTACTGGCGTGCCGAGGGCGGCGCTCGCAGGCAGACCCGTGGATGCTCATACGGCCCTGAAGCCGGGCGACGTCTTGCCTATCGGCGAAGCGCAGCGTGTCCGTGCGCTCTTGCGGAAGGAATAGCCCTTTTTCCGCCTCGGCATTCCTTCCAACAGATCCGGCAGGCTTCAGCACCCCGCAACTCCTCATAAGGTGATGCGAGAATCCGTGGAGGTGCGGACGCCACGAAGGGGAATTCAATAGTGGAGCGAGCCGCTACGGCTTCAGCTGCTTATCCGTGCATATTTTGTCGAGTCTCTTCCCCAAGTCGTGACGCTCGCCGGGTGGGAGTTTTTTCCCGGATGCCTCATAGGTTGTGCAGAAATACGCCACCGCAGCCCGATCCCAAACTTGTTTGGCGGCATGGTCGGGAAGGGGTGAAAGCTTGGCGGTGGCAACCGGCGCCTTCGGTGCTGCCTGCGCCTTCGCACGTGCCGCATCCGGGACGGGGCAAGACAGCAGTTTATTCTTCGTTTCATAAACCTTCGACGCCGCCGCGATTTGCTGTGCTGCAGTCATCTTGGCTGAAAATGTCGGAAAAATGTTCGTGCGGAATCCTGCCTCCGGTATGCTCTTACCCTGATTGAAGTACCGGAACAGTCTCCCCACGTGCTCTTCGGAACGTTCGCCAGGGCTGGCGTTTGTGGCCTCGTTCCTTTTCGTCGCAAACATCCGCCGCAGATTCTCTTTGTTCATCTTCGGGTAGTCCACGGGGGAAGCAGAGTCCGGCCACGTGAACTGCACGACGACTTCCGTCAATCCGTGCTCGCCCGGAGCGGGCAATGGAATCGCAACCTCTTCGCCTTGATCAGCCACGAAGCCATAAGTCGGGCACTGGCTCAACTCGGAAGTTGCGCTTGCAACCTCCTGGCTCTTGATGACCGGCCCGGCCGCGGACTTGTATGGCAGAAGAATATGGATCGCCTGTCCGCTGGAAGCCACATCGAGCTGATGATCCAGGTGGCTGCAGAAGCCCTCGTCGCCCGAATTCCGCGCAAAAATCGCCCAGGTGTTGCTGTTCTTTGATTCATCCACTTGCAGCGCGACGGCAAAGGCCGGATGAATTTCGCTCCGGCATCCGTGCTCGCAATCTATGCCAAAGATCCCGTAAATCACGCTGTACCCGGAGTCCGAACCGGGGTGCAGGTGATCCCGAAGTGCAGAATAATCTCCGGAAGCAGCGCCTTCCGATGCGAGCCTTGCGAAATCCTGCCACCATTGCGTACCAAACCTGCCTTCCAATTCGCGAGAATCAAACTCGACTTCGAGATATTTGCCGCCACTGTTGGGAAGCTCATTGTTATTTCCCGTAAGGCCGTATCCGCTGGTCGGCTGCAGCAGGAGGTTATAGTCCCAGTCGTCAGCAAAGTTCAGCCAGTCAGTTGCTCCTTGCGCGGTGGCTGCCGTCCAGTCGGCATGGCCGTTAATCGAGGAATGATCCCCGAACAAGGTGCACAGCGCCCCCGTTAGGCCCGCTCCCTTATCCTCCACAAGATATTTCGATTGGTCCGTGCAGGTCGCGTCATAAGGTTGAGCGTTTTTCTTTTTGCAATCGGAGTCCTCTGTGGGCGGGAGGTTCCCCGGTTTTGGAACCTGAGGAGCCCAACGGGGATCGCTCGGAGAACCGTTTAGATCGCTGCCTGGCAGGGCCGCGAGGTCGAAGTCCTTCGTTCCCGTGGTGGTGCCGTAAGGCGGAGCCGGCGCCCAAGTGGTCGGATGTCGAGGACAACCGGGGAGCGCGAGAACACAGATAAACAAAAGCAAAGTCAGGGGAATCGCGCGGACTCGTCGTGAGAAAATAAACATGGGCCACACTCCATATCTCTGATTTAGCAATATCTGTACAAATCCTAGCCAGTTATCTGTCGATCTTTCGCAATTTTGGAGAATCAGAGATCAGACGAAAGCAGCTCATACTTCCGCCGATTCTCCTAAGAATGCGGGGTCTGGTCACCTCCAAATTCCCGTGATCGGCACAGCGTGGAAGTCACTGTATGACAGAGGCACAAGCCCGAAATTGTCTTCAATCGTACGGAGAACGTTGTAGTGGTTGTACGCCTGAGCCGAGACGTTCTTAGGTTGGACCATGTCGCCTAGAAATACGGTATAAACTCGGTTGGAATTTTCTTTTCCTTGTGATTCATCGAAAGTGATAACAATGAGAGCTCCGGCCCGCGCGGTCAGCGGGAACTTGTTATCGAGAAAATCCTTCAGCCATGCAGATGCCGTCTTTAGGTTTGAACCGCGGCCATCGTTGACGACGTTTGGTGAATAAAGCGCGTATTCGGGAAGAGTGTGATTCTGGACATCTGCGACGAACTGGTTTTTCGGGTCGGCAGGATCAACACTCACGATATTGGCGAAGTAGCCCGGCTTGTTTTTTGCAAAGCTCAGGAATGGGGCGTGTTTACGCACGAACCGCCCTGCCTTGGGGCCCAGGAACTGATTCCCAGGGTAGTCTTCTACATAGTTTTTCCAATGCAGTCCGTTTTCCGCCATCAACTCACCGATTGTCCGGTGTTGAGAGTCATCGGGGAAGTCAACTTGCTCCTCGCCGTTCAGTTCATTCAGTTCGTATTCCTTGCCTCCGATCATCGCCAGATAGTTCGGATACGAGGGGTGAAACAAGGCATGGAAGTCACTGAAACTAGTGCCTTCTTCCGCTAACGCAGCAAGAGTTTTATCTTTGATGGCAATCTCATAGTTCTGATTCTCAAGGACAACGATCAAGACCCTGTCGAAATGATGGGCAGTGGCAGGAGCACACTGCAGTTGCGAAGCCGGGTTCACCGTGCTTCGCATGATGCAGCCTGCGGAAACGAAAATTGACAGGATCAGAAGGAATCCAATTCCTAATGTTGCTAACGTTCGCTTTGGCGGCATTTGCCTCCTTCCAAGTCCCCAATCGGGTTAATTGAGTACGTCCAACTCACGGCAGCCCTGCCTTCCTTTCTGTCAGCGGCGTTATGGGAATCGGACCTCCGGGTGCTGGCTCTTATTGATCGCGTATGCTTCGAGGTGCGGAGCGATCTTGAGAGCCAGGGCCACAATGGTCAGAGTCGGATTGACGGCGACGGGTCCGGGAACGACAGAAGCATCCATCACAAACAAGCCAGCATATGTGCCCTCCGGAGCGCTCGGGCCGGTGTTGAAGACCCGCCCATGAAAGTCCACGACGCCTTCGGACGCTGACCTTCCCATTACACACCCTCCGAGAGGGTGTACTGTTAATGCTTTTGGCGGGAGGATACCCGCAAGTCCTTCCGAAAGCGGGAACGGAATATAATCCGCGCACATTCGGGCCGTAATTTCCTTGCAGATCTCCTCGGTCTTTGTGAAGACGTATTGGTTCATGTTGTACTTCAAATCCAATTCATCGGAATCATTCAACGTGAACACTCCATCCCCCGAGTCGGTGCCCTGACAATTGAAGAAAAAAAGGTCGGCAGTCATTTCCTGCTCTGTCTGGAATTGGCCGGGTTTATGATAGGGGCCCTTCAAACGAGTAAACGAGGCAGGTTTTCCTTTTGTCCACATTTCTCGAACCTGTTTCAAGTGGCCGCTGTTCAGCGCCTTCCGCTTACGCCGGATCCCTGTCGGCCGAATCTCTTCCAAAGTGTCCAGGACCGTGCGCGTAATACCAGAGAACATGGCTGGAATTCCGCTATCCTCCACGTTGATGAACAAATTGTTCCTTGCGTCCTTGAAGATCACGTGGCAAGTATTGATGGGTCCCTTGCTGGGAAACGCCGGGTAGATCGGATTGGCCCTCAGATCGTCAGGGGCGGTGTCCGGCGGCTTGAGTCTGGCGAACGCTGCGAAGTCACCATTTGATGAGAAGTTTTTGCCAACTTTCTCGCTGAGATTCAGCCTGCCTCGGTTTCTTTGCCGGAGCAGCAGCTTAGTGCTTCCCAGGCAGCCCGCAGAGACCACAACTGTCCAGGCGCGTTTTATCGCGACTGTGCCGTCCTTCATCACATAGCTAATTTCCCAGCCGGAGTGACCCGCGTCATTTCCAATCGGCGCGATATCTTGCACCTCGGCAAGACTAATCAAGTCAGTGCTCCGTCGCGGACCAGCGAAGATATCAAAGCCCGGGTTGATTAGTGTTTTGTTCAGCGTGTGCCGCGCGGCGGGCAAACAACCCAGAAAACATCGTCCTTGCCGTTCACACACTGCCTTATTCTTGGCCGAGTCTGAAAGCACTACCACGTTACCGCCGCCGCTGGTTCCGTCTTGGCCCGCATTGTCAGTTGTGAGCCGGAAACTGGTTGGGGTGAGCTCTTCCGTCACGATGCCCAGAACGTTGAACTCCGGTGCGGAAGCCCCTTGGATCTCAACCTCAACGCCCTCGTCTACGCTATGTGCCGCAGTCGTCGTGACAGTCACCACTTTTCCAGTGCGAGCGAGTCCCGCGGGAGGCGGCGCAATGGGAATCGTGCTCTTGATGGCGTTCTCATAGTCATAGACTTGCAGCGTCAAAGGCTGCCACGGCTGCACAATCTCTTCTCTCCATTTCGGATTCGGATCGGTCAGGAGTTTGTTAGTTGCAAACCGCAGGGCACGGCTCTTAGCCAGATAGAGAAATTCGAATTCTGGAGGAAGATTATCCACGTTCAAATTCGCGTCTGCGATGGGTGTTTTTGTTACGATCTTGTTCAGCTTGCCCCGATACTTCTCCATCCAGCCCTTCGCTTTTTTGTAATCCGCGTTATTCAAGAGCTGACTGCCGTCCGGATTTCGGGGCCAGCGATCCAAAACTGGGTATCTGTCATCCTCATGATGAGGCTCAACCGTGACGTTGGAATAGATTAAAGAACCGCCACCAACGCCTCCTGCGCAAATGATGTCGATGTTGTCGAACATGTGGTAGTGGTAGAGCGGTTCGGGAGGATTCTCGCCTTCTAAGAAGCTCTGCGCGATCGTTGCGAGTGGTGAATTGTGAGCGCGAACTACGGCGAGGAAATTCAGAAGACCATTGTTATCGAGGCCGTTGCTATTGTCCGGCCGCGGCCAGTACTGTATGCGGCGCTGACGGAACTCCTCATAGCCGGGATTTCCAGCCTGGAAATAATTTGGAAGTTGGCGTTCCGGTGTATTCCACCAAAGCCCTCGTTCCAGCATCAAAATGCGAAGATTATGCTTTGCTAGTTGCGAAGCCGCTACGCTGGCGCCGAATCCCGAGCCGATAATAATCACGTCGTAGTCCATTTGCGCCATGCAGCCTCCCCTGCGTCCAAAGAGAACTAGAAGAGCTCCAAGATCGGTTCAGCACCTGATTCCACAACCCTCATGGCCTCGCCTTGTGGCCCCCTAATGCGCGAATCTAGGGAAATTCCCAGACTGTGGTACACCGTCGCTACTATCTGGGCTGGCGTCACCGGTCGGTCGCACGGTTCAGAGCCGATTGCATCGGAAGCACCCACCACCTGTCCTCCCCGAACACCGCCCCCTGCGAAAACGGCAGTCCAGCAACCTGTCCAATGATCCCTGCCTCCATTCGAATTGATCCGCGGAGTCCGGCCAAACTCGCCAACGGCGACCACCAACACTTTCGTAAGCAGCCCACGGCTATGCAGATCTTCCAGCAGGGCGCTATAAGCTCTGTCGAACTTCGGTCCAACCTCGTCCCGGTAACCAGCGATCCCAGGAAAGGGCCGTGATCCGTGGATATCCCAGGCGTTTCGACCGATTGCGGGATCAAACACGTCGACTGTGACGAATCTGACGCCCCGCTCGATCAGCCGACGTGCTGTCAAGCAAGACCGCCCGAAGTCATGATGTCCGTAGCTCTCACAAATCCACGGAGGCTCTCGGTGCACATCGAAAGCCTCGGCAAGATCGCCTAACTCGAAGTTTTCAGGCGTGGTGCCCAAGGTAGCGGATGCGTATTTTTTTCCAAACCAGCTAGCCGCTGCCTCGGCGCGTACGTCAGTCTTGGAATGGCGGGCTGAATTGGATAGCAGTACATGTCCAGCCACTGCTTTTTGCGTGGGTCGGAGTCCTGCGACCACAGCACCGCAGCACGGATATTCGAAAACCCCACTAGAGACGTGTCCAGTTTCCATTTCGCGTCGGGCGAGGTCATGCAAGGGTTTGCTTCGGCTGTGCACAGAACGCAGCAGAGCATATTTGTCGGCCTGCCTAGCCATGCGTGGAAAGATTTCGGATATTCGGATCCCGGCAACTTTGGTGCCGATTGGCCGCAAGGGGCCTCTCACGTTGGCGATAGCGTCCGGTTTCATGTCCCAGGTATCAATTTGGCTCGGACCACCGGCGAGCATTAGCATGATGCAGTGATCAGCGGAGGCCCGCATCGGCGGGGCCGCAAGCATTGCCGGCCACTCAGGGATTGCCGCAGCGACGAAACCGAGAGAACCAGCGCGAAGAAATTCTCGTCGTGAAATATTGCTCACCGTCATCACCCCAGGAACCAGATCGAGCGCGTCGAATTGCGAGGGACCTAATCAACTTTTGCAGCGCTTTGGTGTGCCGGATTGGGCGACTATAATCACACAAGCAATTAATGTCAAGCAGTGTAACATACCATATGGGAATGGCAATCCAGGTAGACAAGAAACGGGAATGGCGCACACTCGTCCAAGCAAGCTGAGCTGAACTCACCGCCTTACGCCGAGCCACAAGATGGTCACAACAAAGACTGGCAGACCGACTCGGTTATGACGTCAGCCATGTGTGGCAGATAGAAAGGGGGGGTAATCCGACGCTCGAGTTTCTTAATCCGGTTGCAACCACGTTCTCTCCGATCCGGCTTGCACTCACTGTTCCAGAAGCTTTGCTGCCATTGGTCGACGCTCTCGGAAAGAGGAGCGTTTGGAAGCCCGGGTTACCCCGGAGCAGAAAAAAGATGATCGCGCGTGCGGCGGCTTTGCGCGGTTCTTCGGTAACGGAATTCGTGGTTGCGAGCGCCCAGCAGGCGGCGGCCGATACGATCAAGGACTTCGAGCTTCTCAATCTGCACGACGAGGCGCGCGACGTTTTTGTGAATGCAATTTTGCATCCTCCGGCGCCCAATGAAGCCGCGCGCAAAGCCGCACAACGGTACAAGGAACAAATGGGGCGCTAATTGTGGTCCGTAACAGCATAACCCGCGGCGGCTTTGTTGGGCTCAAAGCCGGATGCCTACGGACACGTTCTTACACCTCCGTTAATTAGTTGTCGTGCGCTAGAGATCGTTACATCCAAAAGAAGCGCAACGGCTGAATCCGATCAGCTCAGCTAATCGGAGATCTACCTGAAACGTTTCTATTCTGCATTTCACTATCAGAACGAGTCCCTATAGGGCAAAGGAGGCATGGTGGGCGTCAATCTCGTGACGATCGTCAGGAATTTCTTCATCCGGAGGGAATCATTCAGCGCCAACGACCACGATGTCCAAGACGGCTGTGTGACGCCGGGCAACCACAGGGTGATGCGCTTCGATTTTCTATCACACAATGCAGGCGATGTGGATCTCGTCGTGGGTTCGCCGGCCGCACGCCCGGACCTCTTCGTGTGGTCTGCCGCTCATGGCCACTACCACTTGAAAGATTTCAACGAATTCAAAATGTACAACGCTGCTGGGGCCCAAGTCGAGATCGGTCACAAACAGGCCTTCTGCCTGATCGACGTGGAGCGTATCCACCCGCTGGCCGCACCCAACGGAAAATTTGAAGACTGCAATTCGAATCAGGGAATCTCAGCTGGATGGGCGGACCTCTATAATTCCGGCCTGCCGTGCCAATACATTGTTATCGACAATCTCGCGGATGGCGATTACACATTACAATCGACAACCAATTCGAAGCACGTCGTGGGGGAGGACTGCTACGGTGATAACACCATGTGGACCGGACTTCGCATTCACGGCGATACGGTCACCGAGATTGATCCCCCGTTTATCGTCGAAGACCGCCTGAGCCTCAACCCGAATAACGTCGCGGCCGTACAGATCTCAACCCGCTGGAAAGTGGTGGACGGCAACCACTGGATCCTCGATTTCGACCAGAATCGCACAGCAGCTGAGCGTGCCGTTGCCGTCATCAAGCATTACGGGCTGTCCTTCATCTGTTTTGTGGGGCGTCCCTCTTGCCCAGGAGAGCGTCCCATGATGTACTGGCTAAACTCACAAGGAAAAGCACCGTCGGGGCCGATGGCCGGTGAAGATGCCATCCCCTTCAACCCAAACACAATCGCCATCAAGCAAATCGGTCAACGCTGGAAGATCGCAGACGGCAACAACTGGCTGCTGGATTTCGGTCCGGGCCACGGGAATGCAAAAGCGGCGTTCCATTTCATCAAGAAATATGGATTCAAGTTCATTTGCTTTGCAGGTCGTCCCAATCCGCCAATGACCTACTTCCGCCAGTAAGACTAACGGCCTGCCGTGCAGGCCGATGCAGTATGGGAAGGTGGCGAAGTGCGGCGAAGATCTATGCCCGCCTGTCACTGGGAAGTTTCATTTTGCCCACGGATGATATCGAGTGAAACGTTCTGCTGCGACATCGCACTACTTTCTATCCTGACCGCTTTGTTCGGGAACTGACCGTTACTCTAGGGAGCACTAGGACAACAGGGAACTCGGAATACAACCAGGGTGCGCAATTGGTTAAAACGACCAAGGAGAATTCCAATGGCGAAACGGAAGAGCGTGTCCTCGATGAGCGGTGCGAAGTTGGCTCAGCTTCGGGCGCTTCTCGATCAGTACATCGCTAAACTGACGAACAATCCGGTCGACGAGCATAAGGCCGCGGGAATGGACATGTCACTGATGATTCACGCCCAGGGATTTCTGACGTGGCACCAACATTTCCTGGCCGAACTGGAGACCTGGCTGGTAAACAACAATGGTTCTCAGTTCGTACCGTTGCCCTATTGGGATCCCGCTAAACCCATACCAGCGCAATTGAACAAGAACAACAATAACGTCAACATGCCGCTGCCGATGAATCTCCGGCCGAAGGCGCTAAAGCAGATCAACAGTTACACGGTCCTAGTCAACCGCGTCGTACCCTACCATGGCGCGGTTCACAATGCTCTCGGCGGACAAATGCCAAACCCGCAGACATCTCCTTCGGACCCCATCTTCTGGCCATTCCATTCGTTTCTGGTGGCAGTCTACGAACGTTGGAGGAACCTGTGAGGGAGGCAAGCATTGAACACGATACCCTCTGGGGCTTTGAGGAACAACGATTCGAATCCGCTATGGGTGAAAGGCACGAGCGCTTTGTGGGAAGGGAGAAAATCTTTCACCAAGCCATACCGGCTTCTTTACCATTCCTCAATTCATATTAACTTGACTTGGGAATTTCATGCGAGTAAAGTCCGTCCAAATCGGCGCGGTTAGAACCCACACCTTTTCGCGCGACGGGCTGATGGGAGGTGGCTATGGCCACTCCAGGCAAGCAAGCCGTCTTCGTTGTCCTATTTTTTTCCCTCTCGATCACAGGCTGCAAGAACTGGTCTCAGCGAGGCGCCAGGGGAATCGGGTTGCTTCCTAAGGCGTCGCCGGGCGAGACGAAATTCTCCAGCTACCGCCCCAAGAATCCCTACGAGAAACTCGCACCGGGCATTGCAACGCGGACACTTTTCGAAGCCGCGAGTGGAAAAGGCTATCGCGTGGAGGTTCGCGACTTGCTGGTAGGTCCAGGCAAGCGCACCGAAACCGTTTCACTACCCGGTGCGGCGGTTTTCGAGGTGCGGTCTGGAAGCGGTGTGATGACGGTCGGTGGCCAGCTGCGGGAACTGAACCTTGGGTCCACTTTCGCGCTTTCGGAAGGGGAAACATTCAGCATCGAGAACAAGGGCACGGATGCGATCGCAATGAGAGTACACGTGTTCCACGTCGAGTAAAGGGTGCCGGAAGGAGGTTTTCAACCATGACGCTGCAATGCCTGCCTCGTATGCTAGCCTCTGGGACGTTTGCTCTGGTCGCCGTGGTCGGGGTGACAGGGTGTTCTGCCGACTGGCCCTCCTTCCGCCACAACGCCCTGCGGACGGCAGCGCAGTTGAATCACGGTCCACTTACCGATCCACAAAAAGTCCAGAGTCTCGCGCCGCAGTGGAAGTTCCCTGACTCCGCAGGCGTCGCATTGAATCCGCCGCCAGGTCCTTTTCGCGCTTCGCCCGTCGTCTACAACAAAGTCGTTTATATCGGAAACTCGAACGGCTACCTGTACGCCATCAATGCGGGAGACGGCACCCTGAAGTGGCAGTACCCGGCGAATGGCGCTACCGCATTGACCTCGAACTTTACCTGCAACCCCTCCAGCGAAGGGATCGCATCCAGCGCCACCATCGCAAATATCAACGGCACGGACGCAGTTATCTTCGGCGCGCCCGATCGCTCGATTGGTGCCGGACTGGGCAGTGGCCGCCTCTTCGCGATTAACGCACAAACCGGACTGGAGATTTGGAAGTCACCCGAAGTGGCTGTGCTTCTGAATGTCGGCAGCACCCACGAACAGATTGGCTACTCCTCTCCGCTGGTTTTCAATGACCACGTTTACATCGGCGTGGCGGACCACTGTGACGATCCAATCCAGAGAGGCAAAGTCGTCGCAGTCCGCCTCGGCGACGGCACCATTGACGGAGCCTTCAGCTTTTTCAGCACCGGCCCTCCGCGCGGCGGCGGCATATGGGGTTCGGTAGCGGCCTGGCCGAACGGTCTCTATGTAACTACCGGCAATGTCAACATCGGGGGGCAAGAACCGTCACCCAATAACGGCTTGAGCCTATTGCGCCTGGACCCCAATTCCGGGTCGGTGGTGTGGAAGTGGCAACCCGTACCCTACAATCTGGACGTGGATCCTGATTGGACCTCCACGCCGACCGTCATGCTGGCAAGCGTCGGGATACTGGCAGTGTCCACGCAAAAGGACGGGTGGACCTGGGCTGTCAACGCGGGAGATGGAACACCTGGTCCGGCCAGCGTTCGATGGTGCTTCCCGCCTGGTCCTTGGTGCACAAGCGGGTTCAACCCAAATGACGGGACTTCTCACAATGACACGCGGTACTTGCGACCAGGAGCGGGGTGGGACGATGTCTATATCGTTCAGACAGGCGGCCTGAACGTAACTACGGACGTTTACGACGGCTTCAAACACCTCTATGCACTGAATGCGAGCGCCTCGGACGCGGATCGTGTCCGTTGGATCAAAGATGTGCCGAACTCGTCCATAGATTGCCCAAACTGGAATCCCGCCTGTAATGAATACTCGCTCGGGCCGCCGACGGTGACGCATGGAATCGTCTTCGTGGGCACCAAGTTTGGACATCTGGTTGTCATTGGAGATCCGAGCATCACTCCTGCGGATGGCTGGCGATGCACGAACCCGGACTTTGCGAGTGCAAACTGCGTCGCGAACGGTTTCACGCTCGTTCCCGACCCTCACGTTCTCAAGGATATTGATCTTGGCGCGGGCGCAATCAATACAGAGCCTGCCATCGTGGGCGATCCCGTCTATGTCTCAACCGAGGGCGGCAAGGTATTCATGCTGAAGCCGACCGACCCCTGATGGAGGAATGTCATGGAGCGCCTCATATTCCGTATCCTAGTGGTACTCGCTGTCAGCGTTCTCGGAGTAACGCCTGCGGCGACCCCGCAAAAGGCCTCCGCGCAGGCCGAGCAAGCGCCCGAAGTTGCCGTTGCGCTGAAGCCGCTCGATCGCTTTGACGGCAAAACTGCCTTCCGGACCAAACAGGGTAAACCCAAGGAACTCCACGTCGTCATCCGCAATTGGGAAATTCACGGGCGACAGCGAGTCGAGAAGTTCCCGGAAGAGGGATTCGCGGTTATCCACTTGCACTCGGGAAGCGTCACGACCGTGATTAACGGCAAAGAGGAGAAGCACGGAGGAAATGCTTTTTGGACAGTACCCGCCGCTTCTTCGATATCCGTTCAGGTGACCAGCGAGTCGGCGCTGCTGGAAGTCACGTCGATCAGGGCACAGTAAAGGATGGTTTTCTTCGCCGCGTGGAGCAGATTACTGAGTCCCCTACGTAGTGAAGTCTCCTAGACAACCACAGTGTCACAATTGAAGCCATGTAGCTACGAGCTGAGTCCTGCACGCCATCGTGGAGTTGAAAATGCTCGAGTAAGTCATCCTGTTTTTCAAGTGGCGACCCCAAACTGGTGCTTCGCGGGTCCGGATGGAAAAATTGCTCATGGCTTTTAATGATTTCCAAGCTCCACCCCAGCGGGGATCCGCTAGCTGCCAATCAGGATTTCTATAAAGTTTTCGCTGGCAGGATCACCGAGCAGAGCACCGCAAAATAATGGCAGGTACTTCCGGCTATAACGAAGCCATGCCAGATGGCGTGGTTGTACGAGACTTTCTTCAAGGCGTAGAACACGACGCCCGCCGTGTATAGCACTCCGCCAGCCAGCAACCAAAGCAGTCCGCTGAGCGGAACTGACAGAAGCATCGGCTTGATGGCAAGGAGTGCGAGCCAACCCATCAGGAGGTACACCGCCGTAGAGAAGACAGAAAAATACTCTACAAACCACACCTTGAACAGAATCCCGGCCATCGCCATACCCCAGATGACCGCGAACAGAGACCAACCCCAGCTTCCACGCAGATTGACGAGCAAGAATGGCGTGTACGTCCCGGCGATGAGCAGATAGATGGCGGAATGGTCGCAGATCTTGAGAATTCGCTTCAGCCGCCCGGGATGAATGCTGTGATAGAGCGTCGAGGCCGTATAGAGGCAGATCAGGGTGCTGCCATAGACCGCGCAACTCATGATTCGCCACGCGCTGCCACGCATCGCTGCGAGGACCACCAGCACGATGAAGCCGGCGATGCTCAGCATCAAGCCAGCGCCGTGCGTCAGGCTGTTGGCAAGTTCTTCTGAAGATAGGCGGCGGGTGGAGACCTGGGTCATTGGGTTCGCTAATGATTCTCAGACACACGGGTGTGAAGCGCAAGAAGCAAATGAGTTCGTCACCTTGTGCGCGCGACGCAAATCTTGCCAATGCTCTGGCCGCGTGCGGAATTCACGGTTCGGCTTTCTCTTCCTGAGCCAATCGAACTGGATTGTGGATCGCACAGCCAAAAGGAAAGCCAACTGCTCGGTTTCCGAGCGAAAACGCCCACCACTTACCACGGCGACTTGATGAAGTCTTCTCCTTGAAGGTGAACGAGCAACTTCAGCCTCAAACACCGTCGCCAGGGTTGCGATCCGACTCTTCCTTGCAATCGCGACAAACGCGCGTCCATGGGACGGCTTCGAGCCGCGCTTTTGAAATCGGCTCCTTGCAGACTTCACACACGCCGAATGCACCGCGGTTGATCCGGGTCAGGGCATCTTCAATCGCCCGCATAAGGTGAGCATCCGACTGGCGCCGCTGGATCTGCAACTCCGCCTCGGTATCCGCGCGGGCCCAATCGAGAAGATCACCCGATTTGTCGTTTGCAGGCGGCACGAGGCTCTCGGCTCCTTCAGCCGGTGCTGCTAGTTCGTCGCGCTTGGCAAGCAAGAGCGCTCTGTATCTGGCCGCATCCCTGACAGTCAGGACCGGCTCGTTTTTCGCTGCAAGTTGTGAACTGGGCTCCATGTTGCCGACCACTCGCTTCTAACTCTTTTTCGAGGTCGTAGCGTAGAAAGCCGCCCATTGCTGCTCGACGTTGGAACTTCCGCATTTCGGGCACTTGATCTCGCCTTTATCGTGTTCGGCAACTGTCAGAAGTAAGGAAAACTTCTTGTTGCAGGCTTGGCAAAGGTATTCGTAGTGGGGCATGGTCTCCTCCCCGGTGGGCCAATCATGGATAATCTTAGTCGCGTTGACGCAGCAGAATCAATCGGTCGAGCACACCCAAGCATGACAACGAGGCCCGTTCCCGATTTCCAACAGAGACGCCCCGTTGGAGCGACTTGGTGAACTTTCTCCATGATGTCGCAACCACGGTCCTATCGCCGGGCGATCAAGTGCGGATCCTTATCGAGGTCTTTTCGCAAGACTGGAGAACCCTCTCGTTACTAAGTTTTTCCAGAGAGGTTCCGTTGACAAGGGCGTACAGCAGTGATAAAGCCGGTCCATACTTGCAGCTATCCTTAGAGAGATCTTCGGCCACCACGGATTGTGAAACTCGATCTTGTTCGTGCTCAGGGCCAATTTCGCCGATCTTGAAGGAGGCATAAAATGGATCCCTACGTAATCGCTCTATGGGTGCTCCTCGGTTTCGCGCTCTCAACGTGGTTCATGATGCACATTTGGTTGCCAGATCCACCGCCCAATGTTCTCGTGAAATATATAACCATCCTTGTTGCTGGCGCAGTCGGAGGTGTGATCGGTGGTTTCCTGGCTCACGGGCGGGCGTCAAGCGATCCCATGCCAGGCATAATCGGGGCTGCCGCAGGCGGGCTGTTCCTCTCCGGCGCGGTTGGATTTTTGACGGGCGCGGGTCGAAAAGCCGCGCACTAAGACGCCAGACGATTTGAAAAGCCGGGGCGTCGTGCCACGCAATTCGGGGGCGGGAAGGCACGATCCATTGGGTGAACCGCACGGCAAAAGCTTGATGACTCTCTTCACCGTCGTGCCGTCAACGCTCAACGGGCAATGTCGTCTATAATCTGCCGCACACATTGGTATTACATTGGATCGTCGCTGGCCTGATCACGCTGATCCTGATGGGCCTAGCCCTTGCCGCAATCCTGAAGAAACCGAGCGCCGTGTGAAGGTTATTGCGCTTCGGCTTCCGCGTATGGCACGCGCGCTTTGACCATTGCGCCGGCGGTTATGAGTGTTCAGCTATTTTCACTACATTTGCGGCTTGTGGACCTTTTGGGCCTTGCACGATCTCAAAATTCGACGGAATCGCCCTCTTGCAGCGTCCGATATCCGTCTCCCACAATTGCGGAATAATGAACAAAAACATCTGGGCCGTGGTCCCGCCCAATGAAGCCGTAGCCTTTCGAATTATTGAACCATTTGACTTGGCCCTGCACGTAGTCTGCTCCCTCGAATCGACCAGGTTTGCCTCATGTCGCGCGACATATAATCATATCTGTAGTAATCGCTTGAGAGGCAGCCAGAGACGGTCGGAAAGATTAGACTCGGAGGTGCCTAATGCCCCGCGCTCGACGCAAACCCGTAGGGAAGGCAAAGGACGCACGGGAGTCCCTGCTTCTTCTGACTTATTTCTCTCCTCGTTGCGAAGTTGGCACTTAATCAGGGCCAGTTCCGCGAACTGGCGCTGCCCAATGGCCTCAGCAGATTGTGCCGGCTCAAACGCGTCCTTGCCGTCCAGCTGGACGACAACGATAATGCCGTCAGGGCGCTCTCCTGGGGTGAGATATACGGGGGCGACACTGACGAGAAAGGACTGTTGCTGTCCACGCATTGTCATTCTGCGACGCAATAATTTGGGCGCACTCGAGTATATCGCAAGCGTGTCTGCGGCTTCCGCCCAGCATGCCGAAGCGGGGTCGACCAAATCGCCGGATGTGAGGCCTACAAGCTCTTCCGGTCTCTTATTCCAAAGCCGGGAAGCCGCCTCGTTGGCAAGCGCGATGCGCCCTTCGGTGTCTTTCACAATCGCAGGCTGCGATATGGCATCGAGGAGGGCACGAAACCTGCGAAACTGCGCCAGGGGACAGGACTCACTCTGGTCCATGAGGAACCACCTTAAAAACTCCAATTTCAGATTCGATTTTCATCTTCGCGCCTTTGAAGTACGAGCGTCCATAGTGCATCCGTACCAGCGTACAGGTAATGAGTAGGGCACAGTCCGTGCGTACTTGGTGAGTGGTGGAGACGGAGTGTTTCGGGAGGAGAGCGCAAGACCTACATACACATGACGCTCTCCGCCCAAACAGGACGCTCCCCCAACGCTTTGTAGGCATGTCCCTTTCGGGTAGTCATACAGAATTAGTTCAATGGAGAACCCAACTGACTTCTTCGCATTTTGGAAATGTGATGATCGGGGACGATGCAGAGAGACCCTGAGTCAGCAGCAGTGGGGGCGCGAGGCCAATTCTGAAGATGACTTCCAGCTTGCCCGTAGGGCAGAACCGCTTCGTCGTGAAGAACTTAGCTCTATACAACCGCATCAGAGCTGTGCGGCTTGGCCTCTCTTGATGGACTAGCACTTGCCGGTGGGGATTGGCCCGAGATTTGCGTGACAGGAGGCCTGTGGAGCACCTCGAACGGTGTCTCCAGCGGCCGTTGTGGTCTCCTATCTTCCGACTCCGCTGGACCTATTTTTTCCGTCTTTACTGTTGCGGTCGGTTTCAACCTGGGATCTCGAACCGATTGTCTTCAAGGTAGTGGTTGCAAGGTAGGGGCTCAGATCGCGCCTGTGGTGACCGGAACGCCAACGCTTTTAGGATTCTCGGCCACCGGCGGGTTGGCACGATCGATTTCGATCCTTCCCTTGAAATAAGCACCGTCTTCAATGCTGATCCTTGCCGTCGTGATATCCCCCATCACTGAGCTATCCTTCTTAATCTCCACACGGTCGCGGACGCGTAGATTGCCTTCGACTTTGCCGTAGACGACGACTTCGCCTGCAAGAATTTCGGAATTAAGTTTAGCTGTGGGGCCGATAGTCAGCCTTTGCCCTTGGAGTGAAATCGAGCCCTCGACTGTGCCGTCGATTTGCAGATCTTCACCACCGGAGATGTCACCCTTGACCACCAGACTTGCTCCTAAGCGCGCCACATCACGAGAATTAGGCGTGCTCAAGCGCGTGGCAGGAGTCGCATTGCCAGGTCTGACCGGAGATCCGGGCCCCTGTACCGAGGGTGTACCCGACGAATCGGTTTGCGGCTGCTTACTGGTCCACATACTACCTCCGTATTTTGATCCCAGCGAAGGGCTTTATCGCGCCGGATGAACGTGCTTTCACTGTAAGCTGTCACTGCGTGCCGAGCAATTCTAAATGCGCGGGAATTGTTCTCTTAAGAAACTGTCCACCCGGACGAGTCGAGTATGCGAGTACTTCTGCAACAGCATTGATGTTCGCAGGGAGAATATCTGGGCGTCGAAACGGCGCACGATCTTCTCGGCACGACATCTGATTCGGGCATCAGTGCACCTGAATGGAGGCCTCTTGCGGAGCCAGCGCGATTGATTTCTGCTGAGAATCTCTCGCATTCACTTGTAAAATCCGGATTGTGGAAGTCCCCGGTGCCACGGCTCGAATAACAATTCCAAGAATCGTTCCGCTGCCGCTCACACCCGAGCTGTTTGGCTGGCGTGTGGCTGAAATGATGGCTTGGCCCTTTTCTTGGTCCACGCGTTGCACGATCGCTATTTCTTGAGTACCTCCAGAGAGAAATCCGCCATTGCGAACTTCCTCAATTTGAATTACAGCGGGGTTGTATTGCAGGAGGAGAGGAATCGAAAACAGGTCGTGAGCGTCGGCGATAGCAAGAGCAATTTTCGCTGTCTCCCCTTTTTGCAAGGTTATGGCTGGCGGATCGAAATGGAGTTGAGTTGTGGGAGAAGGCGGGGTCGAGCTGGGGGCCGTCGTGGCGGTCACAGCCGCTGACATGGGAGAGGCTGACACAACGGGCTCCTCTTCTGCGCGAAAGACGTGCACGTTGGTATCTGTACCTGTGGCGAGCCGGCGGAGATTCTCTGGCGTGAAGCTTGGAAGACGGACGACATGCGGAGTCAGGACGATCAGGACTTCACTATCCTGAATTTGTTTCGTAGTGTCCGAGAAAAAGTAATGGAAAAAAGGAAGATGAGCCAAGCCCGGCCAACCATTGACCGAATTCATTTCGGTACGCTGAAGCAATCCACCGAGAATGCTGACCTCCCCATCTTTGAGTCGGATATCGTGATCCACAGTGCGCTGGCTGATGATTGGCTGACTAATTCCGCCTATGCTCGTTGTACCAGTCACCGATGAGACCTCGATTTTAAGCTTGAGGCTAATTTCATTGTTCGGATGAACTCGCGGGGTCACGTCGACGTTCACGCCCACGTCGATATACTGAAACTGAGTATTCACAAGGGGGCTGACGCCAGTACTGCCTGCTCCAACACCGGCTTGAAAGCTTCCTGTTGCCACGGGCACGCGGTCACCGATTTTCAACGCCGCCTTTTGCCCGTCAGTGACGCGGATCTCAGGATCCTGAATGATGCGGGTTGTGCTATCCGTTAGGACCGCATTGGCAGTGGCTCCGGGAAGGGTGATGCTGTAATCGGCCGTTGAGAGGTGCTTCAGGCTGTTGAGGGCAATTTCGGAACAAGAACTGCTGCTGTTGCTGGCGCCGCAGTTTGAGGAACTGCTGTTGTTGGGCGTCAGAGAAGCGCGCGGCGTAAACGCAACCTTAATAGTCTGCCCCGGAAGGATTCCAAGGTCACGCAGGCGATCGAGACTAGCTTGCAGAACGGAGACCTGAAGGAGCACTTCGGGCTTGGCCTGGTCAAGGTCACGAATAATCTTCTCCGCGATGTCCATCTTATCGGGAGTGTCACGGATCACGATTGCATTCTGCGCGTTCACCTGCTGGACACGCTTCAGGTCGAGTAGCTGCCGCAGGCCCGTGACGATTTCCGTGAGGTCTTGAGGGGTGACGGTATTCGAAAGATAGAACGTCTGTACAACTTCCTCATCCAGGTCCCTGCGTTTTTGGGGCTGGTCGGGGGCTACCAGGATGATGTTGCTCGTCATGGGCTTCCAGAAAGCTTTGCTTTGAAATGAAATAGCGTCCAGCGCCTGTTCCAGTGTCACATCGGGCAGCTCGACCGAGACTCTGCGCGCAGGGAATTCGGGATCGAAAATTATGCTCAGGCCTGCGAGTTTGGCGACAGTTTCGAACACGATTCGCGAGTCGTTCGCCATCTTCAAATTGATGGGAGCGCGCGAAAGGGGTTTGAGCTGTGGCGGCCCCGGGGGCAGGTCTTGGTGGTCAGTCGGACCCGGGCCCGATGTTTTTGGTGTTTCAGCAGCTTTCGCCTCTGCCAGCAGACTGAGTGTGCGCTTTGCTTCCTGGTCTGCAAGTGGATTGGCGGGATCAATTGCCTGTGCCCTCTCGAACTCCGCCAATGCAGCTTGCAGCTCGCCTTTTTTGGCCGCCACGCGCCCCTTCTGAATGTGGAGGTCTCCGGCTTCGAACCGAGCTTGCGTTGCTCGTAGTTTGTACTCGGCATTCGTCGGATTGGCGCGGAGAGCACGTTCGAAATGAACAAGAGCGGTGTCATAGTCCTGCGTCGCCTCGGCGCGAGCACCTGCCTGAAACTCGGGATTTCCTTTCGGGCATCCAGCGACGAGGAAAGTTGGTCCGATGAATAGAGACAAATACAAGCGAGCATTTAGCATCTCGTTTGCACCCAACTCGGCCGTTTTGCGGCTGGCACTGCTTTCCTCCTATGAACACAGCGACTCGGAAATATCGTTGCCGTTGCAGCCCGCCGAGCAGATACGAGATCGTTGTGCGATGCTGGGCCTTGGGAATTCTGGTTCAGTGAGACAAGACGCACTTATCATGCGGAGCGTTGTGCTTGTCTTGTGAGAGTTCGGTAAGAAGTGAGCTTACAAGTGCCTTACAGTTCGGGACGGAATGGAACCGAGCGACTCGCCGTTGTCATGAGGATGGTGTATTAAGAGCGTCCACGCCCGCTTCCTTGCAGGTCTTCTCTTTGCTCAGCAAATCCGTTCGGAATCAAGCTGCGTGCGGCGTGTCACTCTCACCTGAGCGTTATACACCCGGGGGCTATTAGCCGGCACAGTGGGAGACGCAAGCCCTCGCTGTTTCAGTTCTCTTGGTTCGCGCGATAGACGACCGCCCCAGGGCCGTCAATCATCGTAAAATCCGATGGGATCGTGAACAACGAAGGATCGGGCTCCGAGCGCACGATGTTGGTAAGCTGGTAGATCTCCTCACCCATCAGCGGATCGCTCCGCTTACTATAGACGACTGCTTTGAGATCAGGCGAGGTCCAAATCTCGCTCACAATCTTGATGGGTTCAGCGTTACCGATTTGACCAGCTGGAACGATTCGTGTCGTGCGGACTCCATTCACGAGGACACCTTCCATGGTTTGAGACCCGAGGTTCTTCGTGCTCACCTGCTCTTTGGCTTGCAGGGCATCCGCTACGGCAGTCGCCGGTCGCGCCGACGGGCCGCTCACTGTAGCAACACTCCCCATTTGCCCGAAAAATGCCCTGGTCTCGCCGCCCGCGAGGGAGCCATCTCCCGCGGCAGGCGGCCTCGGGATTTTGTGCGCAGTCTTGTCCGTCACGTTCAGCACATAAGACGTGTGCGTCACCGGGTCTTCGATGAAGACGAGGTGGGGCGCATTGGCGGACAGATTGCCGATAGTTGGCAAAGGAGCATCCTGGCGTGTGCGGCCCTGCGAGTCGCGCGCGGTCGCCCCCATGCTGGTCTGAACGATGTGATTGCCGTCGGCCAGTGTTTGGATTAATTTGTTGGTAATGGAAGCGGAATAGGGCGCGCCCTGCACGGGAGCGCCGGACCCATTTTCCATTCTGCCCCAAGCGATTGCCCCGGTGGGAGCAGCGGTTTGGTAGTGGATCGTGTTCGCGTTGTCTTGGGCGAATGCGTACGGGGAAACTGCCAGAATGAAAATCAATGTACTTTTCATGGCTGAGTCCGTCTCCTTTCGAATCTAATTGATCCCGGCTAGACAGAGCTGTTGAGCCGATGCTTGCAGTTCGATCCTTAATATCGCCCTGAAAGTTGCCGTGTTGCTGTGAGACTTCAGTAAGAAACGAACTTACAACCGCCTTACAATTGAGGGGTCGGAATCAGGGGAAAGGGACAAACTTGTAACCGGACCGAAATACGGTGAGGATGTGGCGCGGTTCTTTTGGGTCTGCTTCCAATTTCTGCCGCAGCTGTGCAACGTGAAAATCGACTGTGCGCGTATTCAAGACTTGCTTGTAGCCCCACACCTGCTCCAGAAGTGCTTGCCGAGATAGACGCTCGTTTGGGTTTGAAATGAAATATCGCAGCAGTCCGAACTCCTTTGCGGTCAGTTCAACGGGCGTGCCATCACGCAGGACCTCTTCTTTGTTAACGTCCACGATCACGCTTCCAAAGCAGAATACGGAATCGATCGATTGCGGAGGCAGGTTCTTCGCCCGCCGAAGCAGGGCCTCAATTCTCGCCAATAGCTCTGTGGCGTCGAAGGGCTTAACCAGGTAATCGTCGGCACCTATCTTTAGCCCCTTCACCCGATCCTTGACATCGCCTCGGGCTGTGAGCATCAAGACTGGCACATTGATGCCGTGGCGACGCAATTCACGACAAACGTCGAATCCATTTCTTCCCGGCAGCCTAATATCCAACAGAAGCAGGTCGAAAGCCCCGCGCAATGCATGTGCTAGACCTTGTTCGCCATCCTTGCAGGTCGCGACGGAATAGCCTTCCTTCTCCAGGCGCTCTTGGAGGAGGAGCGATAAGGTGGCCTCGTCTTCGATTAGCAGTATTCGCTTGTTCACGGATCACACTGCCTTACGCGTTTCTCGCTGAGACCGGTCGGAAGGCAGACAGATTGAAAATATCGCGCCGTTCAGCGGCGAATTCTCCACTTCCACTGTTCCGTGATGAGCTTCCACAACGCGTTTGACCAAGGTGAGACCCAAACCAACCCCAGGTACCCGTGAAGCCTCGCCGTGTTTGCCCCGGTAGAAGGGTTTGAAAACGTGTGGGAGGTCAACGGGAGAAATGCCAGGGCCTCGGTCCTCAACCGATATTTTTACTCTTTCTCCGTCAGGTCTGTCTGCCTTACTCGCCCGAATCGTCATCGAACGGCCCATCGCAGCATATTTGCCGACATTCTGTATCAGGTTTTCCAGGCACCGTTTTACAAGTCGGAGGTCTACGTTGAGTAGCGGGAGGTCTGGTGCAAGATCCAGTTCTACTTCGACGCCTGCGTCGCGCAGGGCAGATTCGTTATCCGCCAGCGCAGCCTTCACAATTTGTTCGGGCGCAACGAGCGTACGGTGCGGGATCAGCGTCGTGGATTGCATGCGTGCAAACGCCAACGTCTCTTCAATCATGTTCGAAAGTTCCGATGCGTGGGCATGTATGATCTCGCCGTACTTGTGAGCTTGCTCAGAACTCTCCACCATGCCTTTCTTGAGGTTGTCCGCTGCCAAGCGGATAACTGTGAGGGGAGTGCGCAACTCGTGTGACACGCCGAGGACAAACTCCGCCTGCATTTCTGCGAGAGCGCGCGCACGTTCCGTCAAAACAACAAGCATGGAAATTCCCAGAGCCAATACGAGAAGCACGCTTCCGCCCAAAAGAAGGTTGCGGTGACGGAAAGTTGCCATGGCTTGGTCGAGCGACCCTGCTCGATATCGAACCAACATCTCCCACAACCCGTTTGAGCTCTCCCCCAATGTCAAGCCAGGGTTGCTGCAGGTCGGCGGTCTTCGACTCAAGATTTCGGACAAACTGTCCACTGATAGCACGCGAATGTCGGGCGGGGTCCTTATGACCCTGATGGCATTTGCGGAGGAGGGTAGCGAGAAACAATCCAGGCGAAGTTCGAAAAGATTGATCCTTCCATCGGACTGCACAAACTGGCTTTCCGGAGGTGCCGATTCCGAAGGGAAAATGACTCGCGGCGATTTGGCACTGTTCCTATTCACGACGAGAATCTGGTAATCCGATGCAGATTGATTTGGGAAGTAAAGCTTCACGAGTCTCGGCAAGAACGTTGTTCTTATATAGTCGGCGTCAAGAACTAGTACGGCCCACTGCGACGGGGTGACCGGGCGACCGACGCTGCTTATGCCTTCCCCTCGAATAGGCGGAGCGGCGTCTGGGACTCGGGTCACGACTCGCGTCGTAACGCCGGGTATAGACGGCATGATCGGAAAGACAAACGCAGGGTTTCCATCGATCGTCACGTCAGGACCAGGCGAGGCGAACGAAACTCCCATTCCTCCCCCCGAGAACGTCTGTAAGCCCACCGCAGTACTGGAGGCAGAAGCGGATACGGCTACTCCGGCGAACGCCGACGGCAGCTTTGCCAGATCTCGTTGCCATTCGGTAGAACGAATCGCGGGTTCTCCCGGAATGACGGGTTTCGGGAGTGAGTCCGCTCGTTCTGCGTCCGCGATGTATACGCCACGAATCAAGTTCGGGTAAGGAGCGTGGCGCACCCATTCCATGTAGCGTTCTGAGTAATCGGTGACGCTTGCGAAGGGGACCTGGAACACCACGAAAGCGCGCGTTATCTCAACATCGAAGTCGCTCTCAAGATTAGAAAGAGCGGCAGTGAGATTCGCCTTAGCGCGCTGGCGCTGTGCTTCGGCAACTTGATCGATCCAACGGTATTGGACCAGGGCTAAAGCGCACAGTATGAGAAGAAGAGCGCCGAGAATCCAAAATCGGCGTGAAAGATACGTTTTCCACTCTCGCCGGAGATTAGTAGGGATGGACAAGCTATAGCCTCTTCGCGTCTTTAGCTCTTTCGACGCATGTCAGGTACCGCTGGTTGGCTTGCCAAGGCCTGCAATTTGTGGTGATCGACGGTGCTGATCTGCTGCACAAAGAAAACAGCAAGGTTGACCAAACAATTGTGCTTGCAACCAGTGAGGAAACACTGCCGTTGAACGTGCCAAACGGGGTGAGGTTCCTGAGCCTCGCCGAGGGGAGGAAACCCAATCAAGCTCCTGTATCCACCGGCGCACGACCTCCCCAGCTCTCTTCCGAAAAGAGTATGGGCTTAGAACTGCACGCATAGGAGGTAAGGAGAGAAATGAAACAGAAGATATTCGTTTCAGTACAAGGGGGAGTGGCGGAGGTTTGCGAAGAGACCGTACCCGCTGGAATCGTCGTAGAGATTCTTGACTTCGACAACTTCGCCGCGAATCCCGAAGGAGAACTTTCTTTGTGGTCTCCAGAACTCCGAGAGTACTGGGGAAAGCACCACGCGCAATGCGGTCGCTGTGGCAACGATTGCCCCTGTCGGGTCAAGGGAATGACCTCATAGCGGTTTGACAGGAATTCCTGCCCAAGGCCTTCCGTGCTAGAGACTATCGAGCGCCACCCATAGCCGTTCATCATCCCCTTCAGTCGTGATTCGGCTGCATTTTCACCAGCACGCCGAGATTCCCCCCCGCGAAATTGCAATCGACCAACCCAGAGCTTTCAGAGCCGGATGCGGCTCTGCGTCCGCGTCCACCGAAAGGAGAAACATACGATGCGTTGTCCATATTGCGGAGACAGACGAACAGAAGTGCTCAAGACGGTCTACCGTGGCCACAACTCCTATCGCCACCGGCGATGCCTCTACTGCGGGTCCCGGTTCAGTACCCAAGAGAGGCCAGTACGCTGGAGCCGCGTTGAGCGGAAGTGGCCGGGACCCCGCCCATCGAGGAAGGGATGGGGGAATCGGCGGACGCCAGCTCTGCGTGGGAAATGTGAGGTTGAGACGTGCGGAGTGGATTTCAAGCAGGCAGGCATCAGGCGCCATGTGGACCACATTGTGCCGGCAAGGCTCATCCGGCGATTGAATGCCGGCAATCCAGACCGCCGCGAAAACCTTCAATGCATCTGCGGGACCTGCCATGGATACAAGCTTCAGGCAGACCACAAGCTGTGCATGGGTGATAGGCTTGGCTATCTCGAAATTCTCCGGACACATCATTTCGACGCTACACGTGTCGAACGGGCGTTGGCGCTGTTCGGCCTGTAGGGTCCGGGAACAAGCCTATGTAGATTGGCCGGATTGGGTTGTCCGGCTACTGCACCTGCAGACGCGCGTTGATTCTCAATAGCTGAGGTGCGACAGTTTCATGCTTCAACTGTTATTCGAACTCTTCGCGGTCCTGCTTCTCCTGGCGGTTCGACGCTCTCGACCCCATGACGCCGAGGTACACTCCCGCGATCACTCCAATAAGGGTCAGCACCAGACCGACCACAGCAGCCATGCCGTTTTACATGTAGTACCGATAAAGAGGGTTTGGCTCATCGTCCTCACCGAGTTCGGTCATCGTTACTCCTACTCTGCGTGCGAAGGTTATGGTGATTGGGTGCCGACCGATTCCTTCAGCATTGTTCCAGTTGACCTTAGTAAGCGATAGCACTTCGCGCGAGCGTTCGGAAACATCAGTGTCCGTTGCTGAGCCGATCTCTAAAGGTGAAGGAATATGTGGGCCAGGATACTCCTTCCACCATCGGACATATCCTGTGGTGAACAGGTAGTTTCTTGAGTCTTCAGCGTTGTCGATTGTGCAGAGAGTTCCTCTATCCGGTTCTTCAATCCCACGCCTCAAGAGACGCAATCCCGTAGGAGTCAGCGACACAAGTTCGCAGGCCGGAACCTGCGACAAAAGCTCGCTGCGAAATCCCTCAATTTCCTCTTCCTCATACCGCGAGGTCTTGTGAAAAACCAAGCGCGAGGGTGCCGAACCTCGCGTTCGACTTTTGTACTCTTTGACTACTCGCCCGGCAAGCTTCGCGGCCTGATCCGCTGTGAGGTAGGGGCGTCTGTTTCTTGTTTGCTCTCGCGGGATCGTGTCTCCTTTAAGAGCAAAAGGTTCGAGTTGATTTGAAAATGCCTGAGCAACGCTCGCGTACACCAAATCGCCGGATCTTCTTTTCAAGTGATGGAAACTGACTCCGACAAAGCAGGTATCAGCAGGTAATCCGTGTGGTTGCCAAGGAATGTTGCCGGATTTGTAGTAAAGGGCCGTGCTGAGGTTCCATGCTCGCGTGGCCTTGCTCTGCTTTGCCTCCTCATTAACGAACGTGTGCCTTCGGATGACCTGGAGAGGAACGCAATTTCGTGCGAGCATGCACGTTGCCTTTAATGCCCGATGGAAAACTCGGAACAATAAGTCTTCAGCCTGCGGAGCCAAATCTTTTGCGGCCTTCTTTTCCTCCTCCGTTGGTTCAAACAACTCATACTGCCGATCCTCATCTTCGGCCTGCATTTGTTCCAGTACCTTTTGCTCGGCAAATGTGAGTCGAGGATTGTTGATGCGGAGATTGGCAACGTCCTCGGGGAAGTCCACGAGAATGCAGGCTGGTCCCTGGTCAATGAACAACGATTTAATGGACTCGCTATAGAGGTCAAGCAATCCTGTGAATCGCTCTGGCGCTGACCGTTCTAGAGACATCTTGAATTTCTCATCGTCTAGTTCACGAATAAACCGGACTTCAAACCGGGCGTGGAACGCTTTCGTTGCGCCGGGAAACTCCCGAAATCTTCTGACATTCGTCTCGTCATCCAGCAGCAGGTTGTTCATCGAATCGATCCACTCTTGGATTAAGTCCTTGTTTTGAGGCAAGCAGACCAATCCGAGGGGGATTGTCTTTATCGTCCGGTCATAAATTGAACCGAACGGACCGCCTTCCGGCAGGATGAGCTTCGGTTCCGCGCCGCGTATGCCGCATCCACCTTCGATTTCCGGCTCAGACAAGATCTTAATTCGCAGCTTCAAAGGAGGCCTCCTCGCTGCCGGACTTCGGCACTTCAGCCGACACGTATTCGGAATCGAGGATCAGGTCATTGACGCCAACATTTCCGATGCTAATAGTTGGCTGTCCTTGAGATAAGTATCGCGCCCAAAAGACAAGGTCATTATCCACGGCGGGATTCCGGTCAAACTTCATGCGTCTCGTTGCTCGCCTTGTTTGAGCCAATGGGCCAAGTGGAGTTTCTCCGTTACTTCGCGTAAACACGTATGAGGGTCGAAGCTGTAACGCCCATGCGCCAAAAAATTCAGTGGTCGTGTACCGGATTGCTTCGTGCTCGAACCAAATGTAGGGCTCCTCACCGCGCTTCTTGACAACGTCCCTGGTCGCTTTGCGGTTCATTTTTGAAATATAGGTAATGCTCGTGCTGTCCTTACCTGCAAGCCGGAAGAATGCCCTCTTCCTGCGGTTTTCGACTATCAACGGCCAGTTGTATAGGAAAAATTCCCAATGTTTGTTCAGTAGCCAGACGAAGAGAATTCTGCTGTCAGGGTCTTTGATGAGGTCTTCGCGAGAACGTTGCTCGACTCTCTCTAAAAATCCCTTCTTCTCTGCGAACGAGGGAAAGTCTCTGAAATTTGAGAAACTCCACAAGCACCCAGAGTGTTTGATAAAGAGAGGAGCTTCTCTTGGAAGGTCGCCAGAGTCAAAGAGCGGAGCTTCGATTTCGATATAGTTTTGCCGCAACGGGAGAATATAAACCGTCTTTGGCAATACTCGGAACGGTAGAAGGTTAGTCACATACAACTCTGTCCGGGCGACGGGTCTAGCTACCCGAGAGCGCCCCGGAGCCTCTTGGACTGGCTGCCAGATCGAAACGCGAAGTGACTTGTTATCTGTTCCAATCCCATACTCTGCCTTGCCGCCGGACTCCAAAGCCAAATCGCTAACGTCCGCAAGACCAGAACCCTCTTTGTCCATCGAACCGATTCCGAAGAAAAGGTCGGCTAGGAGCGGATTGCGCATCTCGGTAAGGCCGCGTACCGGCTTAAATTTCCCCTTACAGTCCAGGTGAACGCCCTCTTTGATGGTCGGCATCAGGCCGCCAGGGTTCTCGAACAAAAGTGACCTTCCCCGGGTGAAGTCAATCCGGCTGTAATCCTGTGCCGTATAGTCACGATGAACGAGTAAGTTCACCGTCAGTTCTGTTAAGGCGCGTACTGGATAAGCATCTTGGTCTTCAGCAAGGCGGTCGGCCTTTAGTCGAATCCGAGGATTAACTTCATCCGCCGACAAAAGGTCGAGAATATTTCTGAATTGAGTCACAAGATTCCCGTTTATAACGCTCCGGTTTTTATCATTCTGAGTGAATGTGACACACGCATACGGAAATCGCTTTTGCACATCAACTCCAAAGAGCAGGAAACAACCTGCCGAGGGTACAAGTTCATTCTGTCGTCGATGAAGAAAGCCCTGACGTTCCAAGAAAACCAAATAGTTGTCCCGGGTGATTTCCGGTAGTTTCAGGCGTTGGCAATACTGCGAGAACGTTGAAAGAATCAAATCGTGATCGAGATCTTGCAAAGTAGCGCCATCCAACGGCTGCAAATCAAACCTGTGGTCGAGAGACACTGGTGGTGGTGGTGTCCTAGTGGGCCCTGTGTACCACGAGTCGTTTTCGAGTTCTTTGTCGAGAGCAGTCAACAATTCATCAAAACCGACAATTTCCACGAAGGAAAAATTACTCTTCAGTTTGTCGCGCAGGCGTTTGACATTTTCGTGCGGTTTCTCGCCCGTTCGAACACACCAGTACAAACCACACTTGTAGCTCTGGCTTTCCCGAACGCCTTCCTCAAAAAGATGCCGCATGATGGATGGCTCGGCGCCGCGATACCCGATAACGATCAGGGGTGAGTCGTTCAACATGGGACGAATCTTTTGGACCAACGTTTCGTTCAGCCGCTTCGTCTCCTTTTGAAGATTCTGGTCCAGGTAGTGCTCCACGGAGCCGTGGAGATGGATAATCTGGAAATCATTGCTCAAGGCGAACGCTGCGAGATCATCAGGCGTTTTTATTTCCATTATTGACGGTGGTTTCGGATTCTGTTCGCGAAGAGCTTCGGCCATCAAGCCGTCGAAATTCGTAGTTAGGACGGTTCCGACTAACCGCCTGACCATCATCTTTGCCAAAGACTTGTACCCATCGCTCGGACCGTGAGACGAGTGGATCAATTCTTGAAAGATCGCGCGCCGAAATTCGCGCGGTGTTAGAAAATGCTCGACCGCGAAGGGGAAATTCTCAGCAAAACGAAGGGGGTCTTTGATGAACCAATCTTGACTTCGAAGAAAGGGCAGCCAGTCACTCAGCACAATTCGGGAGTCGTGGACAGCAAGGCCTAGTTTGTGCCGGGCGTACGCCGACTGAGCAATCTTGCGCACCGCCTCTTCCGCCAACGGGATTCCTGAGCGAAAAGATGCTCCAGCTCCAAGCAAAATAACAGGCCGCATTTTTCCACTAGCCCTAAACAGGTACGCGAGATTCTTTACGGCATCTGGCACCAAGACGGCCTCACCCTTCTGATACGACCGAATTTTGTCGCTATCACGCTCATTTTATTCCGACGCGATTGCCGGTATATTATCATAGCGAAGCTAAAGCGAATACCTGGGTTGGTATCCTCCTCTGTGGAAATCCTCATGACAGACAAATCTTCTGTCTTTCAAGTAATGCAGGGAGAGCTAGGAAGGGACAAACGATCCTATTGCAACCAGCACCTCCCTCGTTGATTTGTCACGCAGGATGGTCGTCCCTGGCTTGCAGGTGTCCGGTAGATGGAACACCACGTCAAGGCCTTTTATTACTCAGACATGGGACAGCTAAAGAATCAATGATAGATGTCAGGGTATGAGATAACCCGGGGGAATCTGGACAGATCGTATTTCAAGATGGAGTAAATGAGAGCACTTTGGCCGCAATGAGCTACGCCGCCGCGACAGGCGTTTGACGTTTCTCAAGCCGAGACGGGCCTGGCGCAAGAGCCGCAGTGGGTTGATCAGAGCGAGTTCGACTCAACGTGCTTACTCTGCCTCAGCTCCTTGTCACTAGCTGTGCCTCCCAGGGCTTAGTGTGTCGATGTTCATCGGCGGAATTCTTAGGATTGCAACTCGGGCAGACGGCTGAAGTCGAAATGCCCTGAGACAGCGAAATTCTTCGTTCCTTGCGAGTGCTCGGAGTTTTCCGTTCGATAGCCCCAACTGCATCGAGAAACCTTGTCCGAGTGAGCTGATACATCGCGCCACGCGCGCCTTCAAATTGGCAGTTCAGCGCCGCAATGGCCTGACCATGCTCAAGGGCCGCGGTAATATCTTGCCTGGTTGCTGACGCGAGGTTGGATTTTCCATTTTGGAAGAGAGCGGAGAGCAACCCGACGGTGGTCCAGTCTCCAGAGCCTGCAGTGTCCTTGATCGCAAGTTCGTGGGCCTGAAGAGAGTGCCAAGACGCAAAACTACGTCGCATACGGAAACGCAGGCCGTCTTCGCCGAACGTTTCTATTTCCAAAAGTGCGTTATGGCTATGCAACAGGTCGGAGAAAGAGCGTGCACGCTGAGCTGAATACTTCAAGACGGTCGAGTGTTTCAACATCTCCCGAAAGAGCTTCGGATCACCGGTGCCGGAAGGTTCGAAATAGACCATAGAGCCCTCAGCGCGAAAATGCCGAGCCAATTCGACCGTGGAGCGGGAGACGCGGTCCGTAAAGAAGACGTCAGGCTTGTTCACTTTCTGCTGTATCAAATCCAGTTGGCTTCGCAATATCGCCCGATACGGCGGAAAATAGGCCCCGCAATCGGGACAATTCCAAAGGAATCTGTGCTTGGGAACTCCGTTCTTGCTGCGGTCAATCCTTTCGAGAACAATGGGTGTTGGTGCAACTGGACTAAGCCTCAGATACTGTGTCTTCACACCCCAGCGTTCAAGATCGCGGCGCACGACCCCGCCCGCTGCGTCATCGCTCAATCGAGCAAGTGGCGAAACGTCCCAACCTAGGAACGCCAAAGCTGTGGCGACATTCCCACAAGTTCCACCCGCATAGCATTTCGGTTCGGAATTCTCCAGACCGAAAACGACATCCAGTGCCAAGAAACCGGCAGTCAACAGTCTCGGCTTTTGCTCCTTCTTGCGGTCAAGCATAACAATCCCCAGAAAGCCAGAGACCGTAAAGCCTGCTTTCGTCTGCCAGCAGATTTATGTCGGCCGAGCCGTTCAGGGTATAGCCGTGTGTCTCGACATGTGCAATGGCGATGTCGACTCCAGCACGCTTCAGCTCGTAAGCCGCCAATAGAGCACCCACAGAAAGAAGCTTACTAGAATTCGCTGAGATTACGGCATTCGATCCACCCAACGGCTTCAATGCGTCGCCGTAGCGCAAAATTGAGCGCCTCAACTGGCGATACACCTCAAACGGGTTGGTCTCAGACGCATAAATAAAGTTTCGTGTTTCCACACGTAGCCGGTCAAAGAGAATCTCCCGGTATTCCATGACCAGATTGTCGGCGCGCCGGGAGTCAACCGACGGAGATGGCAAGAGCGGACAAATCTCGGCAGGATTGATCAAATCGTAGATTCGCGTCAGCTGTAAATGCTGGCTTTCCCCTATGAGCGGAAACCAAACCCTCGGCAGTCCGGCAGCGGACTCACGGTCCACTCCGCCACGAAACGGATGGATATATCCGGCATCTTCATCGATGCCTTCCTCAACAATCCGCCCATCCAACGCAGCGCTCTCGCTCACGAGCACAAAGAGATTCGGAGAGCGCATGCCATCCATGCCGTCCAGCAGAAAGAGCAGCTTCGCGACGACGGGAAAATACACGCTGCGGGGCAGCGAGCTCACGTCGACGAAAATGTCACTGAACTGCTGGAGTTCACTCGGTGAACGAAAGGCAGCTTCGGCGGACCTCGACGTGATGCGGCGACCCTCGGCGGAGAACATATGGATCTGACGGTCTTCGATCTGCCCGTTGGGAATAATCCCGCTAAGTTTGGCAAGATTTTCTTGGACAAGAGCATCGTATCTTCGAGAGGGAGAAGTTGGACCCTCGTCAAAGACCAGGACGATGGCGACCAGTTCCGTCGGATCGAAAACCTGGCGAAGGACCCGTAGTCCCCCGAGCATCCGAGGGTCGAAACCGCGCCCTAGGATCAGGCACACCTTCTTCGTCTTTTCGCGTTTCGCGCTCTGCTCGCGCAGCAAGTTAACGAGCGCCGGACCTACTTCGTGAACGTACGTGCCCCATCGATCATAGGGACCTTGCTTCATACCAAGGCAGGAAGTTTGGGCTTGTAGCCGGCCGTCATCCAGTTATAGAGGTCATGTAAATGTTGTTCCTTAAAGCCGCCATAATGCAAAGGCAAGTCAAAGTTGACACATAGCAGGCGGTTCAAATTCAAAACCATCCAGGTAGAGCCCTTCACCTTATAGTCAAGAAGAGGCTCCAACAGGTTATTCGCAATTGCTGCAGCCAGCACCTCGGCCAATAGCGAATATTGGGGATTCTTCTCAAGGAAGGCGCGATCCTGCAGCGACTCTTTATCGCGCATGGAGATGGCAATTCCCGTAACACCGGGATCGTACGGTGCCGAAGCTTCGTAAGTTCTCTGTCTGCAAAAACGCCCGATGGAATCCAGCAGTTTTAGTACCTTTTCTCCATTCTTGGCCCTTCGCGGGATCTCATTCCACAGGGAAGTCGAGGCGACACGCAAGAGCTCGTCCTGGCGGCCGGCATCCAGGGTAGGCGCTTTGCGAACGACCCGGGAAGAGACTACTTCTTCAAACTCATCGCCAGCCAAACGCATGAATTGCTCGATATTCCAGGACGCAAGGTTGGCTAGTTTGTGAGTCCCGAAGTAGTACGGGAGGTCGAACTCTTGCGAAAGAAACAACTCGGCAGCCGCCCTCACTTGCGAGTCGCTCCGCTCCACAAGCGCATTCGGACCGAGTGGAAAGTCAAAAGATCTCTGCTCGCGCTTGATCTCCCGGTGAACGAGTATCTCCAAGGCCCGCCAGCCGATAGCGCGGTCCCGAGGCGTTCCGGTGACAGCTCCCTGAGAGTCCATCCAAACGGAAAACAAGGATCGGCCCTCGATCGACTTGGAGACCCGCTCGCGGATCATCGGGATCGCGGCCTCATACCTGTCCTGCCATTCAGGCCCGTCGAGAGAAGCTTGCAAGCAAGAATCTAGAGAAGTGACCTCTACATTGACGGCAGCACTCGCCCGCTTATCGGCGACGCTCATCAGCAGGTTTTCGAATTTCCGGTTGTGGCTCCGCCAGAACTGCTCGAGCAGGATTTCGCCTTCATAGTCGCGTCCTACCGACGCGCCGGAGGAGAGCATTTCGTCAGGCGTGAGGGCTTCAAAGCGCTCGGCGAGCCATATGCCGATACCCGTACGCAACTCGGCAATCACTTTCAAAACTCGGCTGCGTTGCCGATGGGTCAGGTGATGGACATCGTCCAGCAACAGCAACACATGTTCGGCAATTGGCATGCCGTCGAGCAGTAAAGCTCCGCGCTTTAGCAAGGCGAGCGCCGATAGCGTATCGCTTCCGGGAACGCTCTTTATATCGGCAGTGCCGAAACTATCGATCGCGTCACAGGCCGCGCTTTCCAGGTCCGTCGCCCAGCGATAGAGATCATCACCGGTAGTGTCGGGAGAGAAACCCGCTCCGAGTTCCCGGATGGCGTCGAGGGCAACGGTGATACGCCTCAAATCTGCCGGAAAGTCCAGCCTGTGCAGGACGAGGGCCGACCGAAGCGTCGCAAGAATTACTCGGGCATTGAGGAGCCCGAACAGCAAGCGTTCCTTCCGCGCCGGTTCGAATTCAAGGTCCTCGAGAGTTGCATAGTTGCGCGCGCAAGAATGAAACACGCCGAGCAACCGGGGACCGGTCTCGTCGAGGACGCCCATCTCGCTCATTCGTTGATAGAGCTCCTTCAGGTCGTCACTTCGGCGGAACGTATGAAGGCTTAAGAGAACCGTCGGGGTGAAGAGCCGAAGGAGCGATGTCTTTCCCGCTCCAGGTGCACTGCGGAATATCTGGGGTTTGTCCCAGACTTGCGGCCCCGTCGGAAGAAGATCGAGCATGCCGGGACCAAACAGCTTCAGGAATGTGACGTCCGACTCGATGGCCTCGGAAGCTCGAAGGCGAAATGGATTGCGCGGCTCTCTCATATGTCTTTGTGCCTTGTGACTCTGGGGAATAGCGGCCGCATCTTGGAGCTTTCAGCCCACAGTAATCCGAGCGAATTGTTGGGAGTGTTGTGACTCAAGATCAGTGGAAGCCCGCCCCCAGCAAAACCGTACTTCAAATCCGTTCCTCCGAGAGCAGTGCTGCTGGACTCATTCTCATTATCATAATGCGCGTCGATCAGAAGGTCGAATTCCGGGACTGTTCCACGGCGGATCCTCTGGCTCTCGGGAAATCGTTGCACGATCAAAACCTTAGATTCATAGCCAGACGTTGCGCACAGTTGGGCGAGATTGTCCGACAAGACCTGTTCGGCGGTTTGCGTGGCCATGTAGAGAACGAGAATGATTTCGAGGCCCTGGCCGGTAAAGAGATTACAAAGAGGTTTCGTCCGATCTTGCAAGGAAGTCAGAAACTTCCCTACTTTTCCGGCTGCAGAGCCGTCCGGCTTTTGGCGGATATAGCTGAGGCCGCTTGCCGAAAAGTCGTCGAGTAGCACTATCGATCGGAAGACGGCCTCCTGAGGACTCGGGTCTCGTCCGTAGATCTTGGCTAAGTCCTTGGTAAGCTCGGCCTTCAATTCTTGGACGCGCTCGTCGCTCAACTCGTGGCTCTGCCGCACCTGCTCGTTCTGAAGATGGGGATTTGCTCGTCGAAGAATGTCTGTGTGAGAGCCATCACTCAGCCCCAAGAACAGACACCTTCGTTCTCTCGCGCGGAACTCTATGCTGCTTGCGACCTTTCCTAGATGCCACTTCATAAGACCGGATTCCGACGCGGCCTTCGAGAGCAAAAAGGGGCGGATATGATCCGGATAGGAAATGGAGACGAGATGATTCAGTTCAGCCGAAGAAATGAACACGAGCCGGTCCCGGACAAACTTGAGCGCCGTACGTCGTTGCTCGATGGTTTCAAACTGGCCCAGCCATAGGGCCAAGCTTTCGATGAACCGCATGCCGGGAGAGAATTGCTGATACTCGTCATACTTGTAGGCAGCAATCGCCTGCAAAGGTAATCCGTGTTCGACGAAGTCTTGGGGACTCTTCCAGCCCATGACCTTGGCCAATAGCTCCTCGGCGAGCTGATCCTTCATTATGATCCCACTCGGATCTCAAAATGCCGGGATCGAATGCCAATCTGCCCGAGATAGTAGCGAAGCGCTGCGGCGCCCAAAACTCCTGCAGGTGCGAGATTCCAGACGCCAGTAGGGCTACCGGCTGCTTCATCGACACTCAGCGAGAAGTCGTGCTTCAGAAGTTCGGCATCGTTGCCGGGCCATCGCGGCCGATCCCCGATACAAAGGAACGTGGAACCTGGCCGAATATCGCTTAAGGCTCGGAGTACCGTGAGCTTGGTGGTTGTCATGGGGATGACGTCAACAGAGCGGGTCGAAACGACCACTTTTAGTCCCTCCACTCGCGATTCCTGGAGGCACTGTAACACCTGACACCATAACTCATGTACGTCAGAGGTGTTAATCTTTTCAACAGTAATTTGCTGAGGCCGTATGCTGAGCTGTAAACCCAGGTCACCCGCGTCCCGTAGTGCTTCCGCTGCCGACTGGAGCTGGGGAATGCCGACACCGGAAGTGTCGGGCTGGTTCGGGTCGTCCAATCGCGCGACGGTACCTCCGTTGTAGTAGCCAACCCAAATTCTCTTCCAATGACTCCGCGGGAAGGCGTCGCGGAGCGCCTTCCGGACCGATTTACCTCGGCCGGTCGCTACTCCCAACAGAAAACCGGCTCGAGTAATTCGGCGCAAAGCATCCGCGGTCTCGTCCGGGATCGCTCTGAACCTGTCGAGGCTGTCGCAAATCGTGCCATCGTAGTCCAGCACCATGCCGTGGAATTTGGCATTCCGAAATCGCTCAGACAGACATGCGTATTCCTCGCGTAGCTTCTTGATAGTGAGCGGATCCACGATACCTGGCAGACTGATTTTGCGCCGGATGGCGGCCGTCTCGATGGTTTCTTTCCGCTTGTCGAATGCATTGAAGTGATAGACCTGGCGCCCAAAGGGAGGGACGCCGGGACGACCTGGATCAATATTTCTGGCTTTGCCGTATTCTGCGACCAGCGCAAACACGGCCGCTTGCAGCGCCAGCCATGACGCGGGAGCGGAGTACTCCGCTTTTAGTAGTAGTTTCTGGACTGTCGTCGGCAGCAGCGTCAGAGTGCGCGACGCGAGCGAAATCTCATTTTTGGCGGCCAGACCCACCACAGCGGTATTGGGGTTTTTCGCAATCCAATGATGTCGTCCGTGCGCAAAGTTTCTATAGTCGGAAAGCTGCACGGAAACCAGCCCGGCTTCGATGAGCTTGGACTCCAAATCGAGTGCTGCGGTTTGGCTTTCTGGCCCGTAAAGAACAACTAGGTACTCGCAATTGAAGAACGATCGGCTAAATCGGGAAAGTCTGAAGCCCCTCTGGAGTCCGGAGGAACTGAACACATTTCCGAGGCTCGATGGTAAGTACTCGGAACTGAATCCGTACGCCGTTAGTGCGACAGTACTCAGTGCGAGTAGGCTGTTAGTAGCCAGAAATCCATCTCTGCCGCTCGCTAATTCAAATTCGAAACAGAAACCTCTGTTGAAAGCATTGACAATCCGGGACAATGGAGAATTGCGCGAAGCACAAAGCGCAATCAAAGACTTGGGTTCTGATTCGACAGCCGCACGCGCAACACCCAAGATGTCAGGATTTTTGCCGCCGGCGCTTACCAGAACAATTGCGGCGGGCTTAGATTTCAGCAGGTAGCTATGCGCGATGAGTGGGGTGTCCGCCTTGGCGAGCTGACCGAAGCGATTTTGGTGTAGATCCGCAATTAGATGCGCGGTGCTCTGTGAACCACCCGACCCCACCGCCAGCAAGGAGCTCTTCGCCAATGCGTGAAGACGCTCGGCGAGCGAGCCGGTATCGAGTGATAGCGACCAGCGGTACGTAGACGCCAAATGAAGAAGTTCGGATTGGTATGGCCTTCCCATATTCGCCTTTTGTTCGCCCTATAGTTTAGGCGTGTTCAGGTTCACAGACAATACCGTCGGGATCGAATCTCTGTCCGTGTCCTCAGGATTAGGGGGCTCACAGGTCCAGGGACCGCTCTTCGCATTCCAGTCATCAAATCTACGATTTCAGCCCGTACATCTTTGCTCTTCGACGAAAGGCCTCCTCCGAACCTTCGAGGATCTGGCAAGTGACGGCCTTCGTCTTGTCGTCATCGATAGATCCCCGTGCAACGATGGAACCCTTGTCACTTGTGCTCTTGAGGGCGACAATTTGCTCTGCGTCTCCTAGGACGGCAATATTTGCATTGTGGGTGACGACGATCACTTGCCTCCGCTCTTTCGCCCTTCGCAAAACGGGTACCAGAGACTGGTAAATGAACTCACCATCAAGGTTATCCTCCGGCTGATCTATGATGAGTGGCGCGCCGCTGTCGGAAGAGAGCATCAAGGCCAGTAGCACGGATTGCTGCTGCCCGAGGGAAAGGCGGGCGAAATTTCGCGTGAGGTGCTGTGGTTTACTTGGGCCTGGGACGGTTTTCGTTACCATGAGTTTGGGACGGTCGTGGATCGGACAACGCTCCAAAGCGAAAAGATTCGCGGGCTCGGCGAGTCGGGTCAGGATTTCGCGGGCGTCCGCAATGCTGAACGGCCGAGCGCCGTGTTCATCGGTGAGTTCGCTAATTGTCTTCGCATCACTTCGCCGGATGGCCTCCAGAAGCCTCGGGATCGTGAGTCTTTCGGCCAGGATTGCAGCTCGCGGCACCTGAATCGTGCGCCAGCCCATGGCCTGCTGAATGATCTCCTCCGCCTCTGGGGACAAGGCGTCCGGGGCGAATTTCAAGCTTACATGAAGATCCCCCAGAGCACCCTCAAGTGCCTTTGATGCTTTGATTGCATATGCGGTGCGGCGTGTCGCGATGGACGATCTGACGGCGGTTCTCCGGACCAGCAATTCAGTTCTAGCCTTCCGCAGGTCTGCTAATTGAACCTCCCAGGTCTTGAGGATCTCCAGCGACTTGGCGTGCGAAGCCTCGTCGGCGGCAAGTTTTCGAATGTAGGCCAAGTCGAGTCGGACGCCCTGGGCAGCCAGTTGTTTACGCATATTCTCGATCTTTTCAATGATGCCTTGTTCGCTGGCCTTCCACGTGACGAGTTCTTGCTTGGCGCCAGAAGCGAAGAGCTGGGCGTGGCCGCCGATGTCTAGAAGAGAGCGCTTGGCATGCTGTTCGAGGAGATCGAGTGACTGATGGATCTTGCGATATTGGGTTCCACCGACTTGGAAATCGGCAGGAGAAGGAATCTGGCGTATGTTCTTGATTACTTCCAGGGTGCCCGATTGTTTGCTTTGCGCGTCGAGCTCCGCGATTTCCTCTTCAATCCGCAGCCGTACGGCGCGCTCCTCGGCGACCTTGCGTTCGAGCGCAACGACTTCCTTTGCGTGGGCTTTCTCCAGAGCTTGCAATTGTTGCTGAGTGGTGGCCAACAGACGTTTGAACTGGGGTATTTTGGCGACTTCGATCTCGGCTTTCTCGATCTGCGTTTGGTTGCTTAGAAGGGCGTCACGAAGTTGGCTGTCCTCTGAAAATAAGGCTTCCAAGGGGACGAAGTCATCAAGGTATTCGAGAAGGGCGGTGGGGTCGGTTCTTGCGCGAACGCTGGTAGCGGCTGTTTCACCCTGGCCGTAACATTCCATTGGGAAAGCGACGGGGCCCAAGTCCGGATCGTCGAGGTTCTCGGGAGACTCGCCCACGCGCCTTCGGATCGTATGTTGCTGTCCAGCTTCGTCGACCCAAACCAGATGGAGGACATGCGGCCAAACCTCGCAGTCAACGAGAGGGCTGGAACTGTCGGCCGATGCGGCGCATCGAACGCACTCAAATGCCGTGGATTTGCCGGCGCCCCGTCCTCCGATGATGCAATTGAGATTGCGACTGAAATGAACGATCTGACCGTCGAGGAAGCCCCCTTCCAGTTTCGCTCCCATGAGATACGGAACCGACTGAGGAATTTCGTCCTCGAGGCGGACCCTCGCGTCAGCGTCGAGCAGAGCAACCTGGAGACCGCCAAAGGACGGTCCGTCCATCTTGATCCGGGTAACTTTGCTGTTGCCCTGGGCATTCTTGCCGAGGGCCAGCAGGCTGTGGGAGTCGGAAAAAAGGAGGCGCGCCAGGGATTGGCCTGAGGCAAGTTTGAGGTTGGAGACGCGAAGTGCTCCAAGCTGTTTTCGCTGCGCGTCTATGTCCGATGTCCCATAGGAGACGGCCGAGGCGGCAGACCTTAGTTCGATGCCGAGAAGGGAGCGCTGGCTCACAATGTCAGCCTTGTGAGGCGGGCTGCCAGGAACGCGCTCTTCCAAGCCTCCGGGACCATCGACGTGTGCGAGGATGGCAAATCCGTGATTTGGGTCGATACGTTTCAAACATTCGAGCGCGGACGTTTGACACCTTGAATCTTTTGTGCCCGGACCGGCGATGTCAAGTTTTCCGAAATATCGTGCCAGTTCTTCGTAGTCGGAGAAATAGACAAGGAGATGGCCCTCAGGCGTCGATAGCTCGATGCCAGGCACAACGTAGAGATTCGCCCCTTTTGCGGCTTGGATCGTGGGAACCACGTTGGAGATATTGTTGTGATCTGTCACCGCGATGACCGCGAGGCGCTCTGCCAGAGCGGTAGCGACGATGTTCGAAGGCGTCATGGAAGGGTCGCTGACATCGGGCGACGCGCCATGCGAGTGTATATGGAGGTCCGCCCTGTGGAATCGGGCTCCCGATAAAACGGCAACGATTTCGTCAGGAACGGTCATAAGTGCCCACTGTCCTCACATGCGTCCCAAAGCATAGCCCATGACAGCGGGCGCGTGTGCAATGGATCCATCAATACGCGCTTGCTCACCGTGATAATATGATCTTGGGAGGTGGTTATGCATAAGCGCGGCTACGCGGTTCAACTTCGGAGACCCAGGAACTTCGCAAAGCATAACGCCAAGGTCGATCTCCAAGTTCAGGGCATTCTGTGGTTTTTGACGGCCGCGGGGACGGGAATCGCGTGCGGGAATTCTCAGCCGGGCGACCTCAGTCAGTACATGCGCGATGAATTGATGAAGCAGCGGAATGAGGCCCTTCTCAAATCGTTCGAGCAGCTCTTACTCGCTTAAGACGCGAATCCATGCCGTACGAAATTGTGCTAGAGTTCGATTTTCACCCGGCATCGTTCACTGAACGCAATAGGATAGAACGTCGGCTTGCCATCCGCGCCGCGAAAATTGGGTCCGAAGCCGACCGTTCATCTGGGGCGGTGGGTGAAAAACACACGCCGCTGGAATCTCAATGCTCGAAAAAAGCCGAGGGACCTTTGAGGGAGCGCTAAGGATTCTTTTGCGTGCCGCGTCATTCCTTTTCAATGACTTCGCATTCCTCGTAAGTCCTTGAAATTCCTAACGTTGTTGTTTTCGATCCTCACGACTCTTACCATAAGTCCCGTTGACTCCCTTGAGCGGAATTATCTCGACCGTGATATGCAGATGCTGAAATCGCCTGATGGAAGGACTCGCATCGCTTATGCTCTCTTCGCTAGGCGACTTGTGCTTATCCGGTTGTTTCAGCAAGCCACTATATGTAGTGTAGGGGCGTGGCGCGCCCTCCGTTTCCGAAGAATATGCGCGAGTTCCAGCGGCAGTTCGCCAGTGAGGAGGTCTGTCAAGACTACTTGGCAGCGTGTCGCTGGCCGGAGGGCTTCACATGTCCCCGGTGCGGGCACACGCGCGCTTATCGCCTGGTGAAGCACCGCCGGTCGCAATGCGTCGGGTGCAGGTATCAAGTCTCGCTGACGGCCGGAACGATTCTCCACAATACGAAAACGCCCCTGATCTTGTGGTTCTGGGCGGCCTACTTGACCGTCACTGACAAACGGGGCATCTCGGCCCTCCTACTCCAACGGCAGCTCGGGCTGCGCCGGTATGAAACCGCGTGGATGCTATTGCACAAACTGCGACGTGCGATGGTGAACGCGGCGCGTGAGCCGTTGCATGGCGAAGTGGAGATCGACGACACCTGGGTCGGCGGGCCGCAACCTGGCCTGCGGGGCAGTCGTCAGCTCAAAGGGCGAAAGGCCGCCATTGTGGTGGCGGCGGTTGAAAAACGGGGCGGCGTCTCTGGTCGGATCCGAATGGCGGTGGTACGGGACTTCAAAAAGACGACGATGATCGACTTCATCAAGCAACACATCACCCCGGGGTCGACGGTCTACACCGACGGCTTGAAAGGCTTCGAGGACTTGAAAGCAGCGGGGGTCAAGCACGTAGCCCGCACGCAACCCCTCAGGAGCGACCTGCGCAAAGGCGCCCCCTCTGTCGTGCCGCTGGCGGACCGCGCCATTGGCAACATGCAGCAGTGGCTGATCGGCACGTACCACGGCGTCAGTAAAGCGCAGCTTCAGGTCTATCTGGACGAGTTCGTGTTTCGGCACAATCGTCGGCAGCAACCGATGGCTGCCTTTCGGACCTTGCTCGGCCTCGGGACCGGGCGTAAACCCACGCACTACGAACACATACGAGGTGCGGCCGACCTCTCCAAGCCGCCTGCGGAAGGCTGACCCCAACCTATTGGGGCTTGCTGAAACAACCGGATAAGCAAGAGGCGACTAGTTTGCTCCCAGGCTTTGCAATTGCCGTAGAAAAACGACCATGGACCGAAGTTTTTTCATATCGTCAGGCCCGATGCCCTCAGGATCGAAGTGCATCACGTCGTTTCGAATCTTCCTGATTTCCTCCAGATAATGGGTGACGGTCTTTTGATCGATCTTCAAGCCGAGCTTCGACCAAATCTTCTTGTCTGTTAGAAGCCGGACGTACTCGCCAAATGTGAGATCCGTGACATCCTCGATTTCCCGTTCTCCATCCATCGGGTCAGCTCCCGCGGCAAGCTCCGCCTTTGATAACGGTCCAAGCACACGCCTCACATGATTCTCAATTTCACCCAAGAACAGGAAAGGCTCAGCTAATGAACCAAATTGAGCGCCCAGGTCATGCGTCGTCACAATTCCTGAGATCTTTTTCTCCGAATCTCTTACAAGAACACAATCATGCTGAACAATGAGTTCAATCGCACTAAAGAGGGATGCGTCCGCACTGATTTCTTGGTGCGGTTCCGTTACCTCTCGCACTGCCTCACAGTTAGTTCCAAGCACAAACCTTCTTCCGATAGTCCGCCAAGTCACAATCCCTTTGACGTCGCGTTCATTCACCATGACGGGCAGTTGCGAGAAATTGTGGTTCAACATCAACGTCGCAGCCCTTTCAACTGTCTCATCCGGCTTCACCGAGATCACAGGCTTATTGGCTGATTCTAGTCGGCCGATCCTGTAAGTTGGATCTAGTGGTATGGGGGAAGCAGCCGTTCCAGTAGCCATCGACTCCACAGCGACAGCGGTCTTGTCATCAACTGCAGTGCCAGATTTCTGTGCCTTCTTCTCTCCCTCTTCTTTCGAAATAAACGTCACCTGGGAATCGATATAGGCACCCTCTAGATCGGGGATCGTCGTGAGCTTTACTCGCTTTAGCGCACGTCGAATTTGGCGGACGATACGTAGTCCTCGTCGTTCGGCCTCGAACCACTTCAACACGGTTCTCACACTGGCTCTTGGCTTGCTACCCTTTTGCACTCTTTCCGCGATTTCCCGCAGCTCTTCGGGAATGTTCTTCATTAGAAGTTCTCCTTGCCCGAACCTCGTAAACGATCCTTGTGGTCCCTTGAGTAGGGTTCTCACGGCTCATCGCAGAATAAGATTCACCCTGGCGACCCAGGGGTTTCTATCCCTTGGACTTCGTTTCAATACCTGGAAACTTGCTCACCAGATAGACGGGAACTACAGCTCCCGGTAGTTTCCAAAGTGATTTGTATTCGTTCACCTTCTCGAGAGTTTGCATGGGCTTTGCTTCCCAGCAAAAGATCAACCCAGTCTGGCTGGGAACGTGTTCGTGATCCGGGTAACTTTGGAGCTTGTATTCGACCTCAACCGATTCCAGGAGATGCTTTTGTGATTCCTTACTTTCTTGGTAGTCGCAGATGAGGTCTATACCCTCAAGCGAGGCGTGCTCTAACGAGCGGAAATGATAGAACGGCAACTTCTGCAAGGCTTCCAACTTCCATAAAACGGCCAGCGTGTCCTTCTCGTTTCTGGGCTCTACGTGGATCAGCGTGCCATCTAAGTAGACCCACTTTTGGTTTGAATCTTGAAGCCTCTGTTTTCTTTGATTGAGCGATTCGCTCAGCTCCTCCCGGCGTAACCTATCTTCATTCTCGACCCACTGCTTGTACGTTGCGAGGTCACGCACTTTTGCAATGGCCTTACGAACGGCCGATTCAAAAGCCCTGCTCTTTGAATCAGCGACGTACCAACTGCGGGCCATGTTTAGATTCAGTTGATCGCACTCCACGACGAAATTGCACAGCTTCGCGGCTGGTCTGAAGTCCCCACGGAACTCGCTGAAGTCCAACGAAAAGTACGGTATGGTCAGCACTGATACGTTAATCCCTACGTTCTTGTTCCCAGGCGTCAAACTGAACTCCGTTCCTGTGTTTCCGGTATCAAGCGTGAATCCGCCCTTTAATGTGACCACGATCATTTCTTTGCCATCGTCCGCTGGTTCTCTGATAGAGGTAGGATCTATGACTACTGTCCTCCAAGTCCCAGCCGCTGGTTTTAGAAAGCGATACCCAGGCACAACTCTTTCTTCGCCTTTGGACATTTCGGGGTGCTTAAGGACGATTTCGGGAAGTTTCGTAGCCCGGTCTTCCCGCGTGCAGCCAACGAGCGTACGGTGGAACAGGTAAACCTTGAGTTTGTCGAGGTCGTATTCTCGGTGCCAACTGCCGCCGTCATATCCAAAAATTGTGATCTTCGTAAAAGAAGGTTGTTCACTATTTGCGGGAAATTCCGCGATGAGTGGCTCCGGCAGCCGAGGGTTGGACCCTTGAAGTGCGCCCAGCGGATCAAGAACCGTTACCTTATACCGCTTCCGGTCCTTGCGCGAGACGGTTTCGATCTCCATCTGGCGACACCAATACATCAGTTTGGCCCCTAGGCCTTTCCACCCGAATTCATCTGCCGAGATTCCAGCTGACCCACTGAAGCCGAGGTTCAAGAAGCGATCCAGCCTGCCCTGTTCTAGTCCCTCGCGCCCCCGGGTCCAGTCCATTCCAATTCCGTCATCAAAGAAAGTGAAGGTCGCTCCGTACTCAGGATGCTTGAACAGGGTTATGACAACTTTCTTCGCCCCGACCTCGGAGGCGCACGAATTCGACAGAGCCTCACGCACCACATCAAGAGGGTGCTCTTTGTTCTCGACCGCCTGTTTAATTAGGCTGGGTCCACTGACCAAGATGTCGTGCAGTCTCGCTTCGCTAAACCCCATGTTTCCATCCCCCCGATCTATCGGAATTGATGCCCGGCCCACAGATATTGAGTCTTATCATGGAGGTGGAAGCGCTCACGCGGGACGTTGAGCTTGCCGCGAACCTTACGGACGGTTCCGGGAATCTTCCATTTCAGCTTTTTTTCGACGTCTTCGTAAGCGCCGCCGAACGGAATTCCTCCAGGCACTGTCTCCTCGTCCACGATGCGCTTGAATTCACGCCTGAACCCACTGAAGTCAGTATTAGGTTTAGGCGGCGTCGGTGCCGGCTCGCCATTCTCTTCGGCCTTCTCGCGCATTTTTTCGTATTCCAGCTTTGAGTATTCGTCAGCCGCGACAGGCCAGGCTGCGCGAATGCGGGTATCTTTCCAGAGTATTTGTGCCCATTCATCGAACTCAACCGGCCCCCCATTCTTTTTCTTTTCAAGCCACCACTCCGCCTTTTCCCGAAGCCACCATTCGAAGGCCTCAACGAATTCGGCAGCATAGGCGATTGGACCGCACTGCCACCCACTACCAACTTTCCATTGTTCATCCCATCGCCGCTTATACACGGGCTGCTCGATACGGCGAATGTGCTCGTTGTCCCGAATGGCAGCGAGACGCCCCTCCCAGAGCCTCTTTCGTGGGGCGGCCCAGTTGTACGGAATCAACTCCACGCTACGCGCAAAGTTGCCCTCTGCCCGCATCCAGAGATGGAACGGCCGCTCCTCCCGGTCTAACGGCGCTGGCTCAACGTCGACCTGGGCCGCCACATGATCTTGTGAGAGGAGACCATAGACAACATAAACCAGCCAGTCCATTTCTTCCTGGCGAGCAATCATCTCGGCGCGAGCCCCCTCCCGAACTGCTTGTGCTTCTTTGTATGCCTTCCGCAGACTCGAAGTGCTGTCAAATCCCATCGCGAAGTCGGGTTCGGGAGGGAGGTAACCAGGCATAAGAACGTTCCACTCCCAATAGGCTTCGCCGTCCTTTTCAAGAAGTTTCCGTAACCCTAATTTGGACAGTTCCTGTCCCCGTTCCCAACATGACTTTGATAGCTGGATTAGTGCATCGGCGAGGCCGCTCATTTTCAATTGAACAGCGTCGGCAATGAGTTTCGGTATGGGCAATTGCTGAAACCTTCGTGCCCTGAAACTCAAAACGATCACGCTCCTCATCCTCGCCTGCACCTTTGTTGAAGCATGTTTGTTTGAGCCAAAACAGAACGCTACTAGAATTAAGCAGCCCCGAAAGAAGTAAGCAAGTCGCGGAATCGCCAGCTAAGACAATTGCGGGACTATGGTCTTTCAGTAGACGTCTGTCCTTAATAGGCTGAAAGTGAGCATGAGTCACGACGTCCGGAAAACCTAGGATCACAGCGGCCTTCGCTTTATCGGCGTCAAACTGATGGAATTCATACCACGGTCTCCGATTTTCATCGTACGTTCCACCGTCAAAATCTGTCCTGTTTCCGAGAATTCGTCGAAACGAATTAAACCAATGTGCCAGTCCAGGAACTCTCTTTAGGTCACTGAGCTTCCAACCGTCTTCGTAGGGATTCAGCAATATTTGCGGTTCTTTCACAGACCAGTTTCGGATTTCGTCTCCCTCCGTAATTCCAACCAATGCTGAGGGTTCTATTCCTTGAGCACGCACAACGTGCTCGGGCACAATAAATATCTCATTCGCGCTAGTTGCCAACATTCGGCCAATGTCCTTTTTAAGGAAACTGCGCAACGGCTTCACGCCCGCACCCGATATAACTTCAAACGTAGGCCATTCTACGAAGCACCAGCGACAAGGGTGAGTAAGCATTGATTGTCGATCACAATCTCCTACTGCGATTCGCAAGTCCTCATATAATTTCCTGAATCCCCACGCCGAGGATATGTGTTGAGCACCTGTGCCCAACAACGATAAAGAGGTGCCGTTATGGTTATGCTCAATCGTTTCCCATAATTTACTTTCCTCGGGTGGAGTCCGCAGATCACCACCACCTGGAAGAATTGTGACGTTGCGTATCGGATCTGTGCCTACTGCCGGACGGTTTGCAGCGAAGATGAGGCAAGTTGGGGTTCCGTGTCCTGGGAATAGAAGTCCCGAGCAATCCACCACTTTTTGCAACGCAATCTGGGAAATCAAATGTTCCACCAAAGGCTTGCCAAACTCGCGCTTCGCAAACCCGTTTGAGACGATGTATCCGAGACTGCCATCAGGTCGCAGCAGAGAAAACGCTACATCCATGAATGGACAAACCAACTGATACGTACCGACACAAACTCGCGGCCAGCGCTGTCGCCAGAGTTCGCGTCTCTCCGGGTTGCGAGCGGTAACGAATGGGGGGTTACCGACAATGACATCGAATCCACCTCGTGTGCCATCCTGCCCGCCAAAGATTCCCGGAAAGTCGATATACCAAGCGAAGTTGAACGGACTATCAAAATCGGCCCCTTCCAGTTTCCTCAGTTGAACGTAAAACTGACTGTCATATTCACGTTTCGTTAGCTTTTCCAGTTTTTCGCGGTCTCGCTCAATCTTCGTAAGTGCTTCAGCAAGCCTTTCCTTTTCCTGAGCGATCCGCTTCCGCTTTGTAGCCGACGTTTCAGTTTCGTCGTGGAAGAGTTTGTCGAGTGCTGATTCATCTCTATCCAGTGCTTTCAATTCCTCTGAAATTATCTCCTGGCTCAGGCTCAGACGCTTTTCGAGGATCTCAATTCGAAGTTTTCGCTTCAGCTCAGCCTTTCTGGCCCGATGCAGCTTTTCACCTTTGTCAGCGATTGCCCGGAAATCGTCAGCATAGCGGCTCGCCTTCTCCGGCATAATCACTATCGGGACTCCAGAGATGTGGTCGTGCAGACTGTCACCGCGGTGGAAGTTCATCTCCAGATTCGGAAGCTGTGAAATCCCCTCAATTGCTCGATTGAATTGCGTCTTATCGGCCTGGAAGGGATCCACCCCAAGGTCGTAATCCACCACGAGAGTTAGCCACAACCTGAGGCGGCAAATCTCGATAGCTTGCTGCTGGATGTCCACGCCGAAAAGACAGTTTTGGACGATGTCCTCTTTCGTCTTCTGCAGCCAAGTGGAACCTTCTCCGCGATGTGGATCGACGTAGCCATTCGCCGCAGTTTCCAGGATGCGGCGCAGGTTGACGAGTTCGTGCATCAATCCGACGGGGAACGCACCTGACCCAACTGCCGGATCGCAGCACTTCAGCGGCACGACCAGGTCTCGAATCTGAACAGCCCGCTCCGGCGTGACAGTCTTCTTAAGGGCCTCGAGTTCCTCCTCATCGAAGCCGTCCGACGCATCGACCAGGAGCAAAGCGCGCAGTTTCGGCCTCCACCCATCTTTGCTCCCGTTTAAAGCAGGTAGATGGCTCACGAGGTACTGGTAGAGAACTTCTTGGCAGATGAAATGGACGACGATGCGCGGTGTGTAATAAGAACCCGTCGCTTTGCGTTTATCAGGCGCCGTTGCCTCTGGGTCCGCCTCTTCCGCGTGCAGCACGATGGACTCAAAGACCTTGCCGAGCATCTCAGGATCAACTGCAACTTCCTGGTTGAGCGGAGTATCCTCCGTGACTGTGAAATTGAACGCTTCAAGTAACTCCTGAAAAGCGTATTGAAACGTCTTGTTCCGGACCCTGAGTGGTGGATTCGTCTTGCGTAAGTCATTCGGCTGAGCGAACTCGTCATCATCGAAGAGACCGCCGTTCAGGAATGGAATCCCAGGAAGGCGTCCACCAGAACCAGGGGCCGAACTCAGTGTCCAGAAGACTTTATCAAGGAACTCTTTGTAGTAGGAGAACCCACCTGGTTTGCTGATGTGCTCCCCAAGATGCTGCGGCAAATAACGACGGTCCTGACTCAACCATCCGCGATTTTGTAGGAAATAAAGAAAGATTAGGCGTTCAAGCAGAAGCTGCGCTTGGGTGTACGCCTCGGCTGAAGATAGCTTTTGAAATTCTAGCAAGTCCTGTTTGACGGCTTCCAGAGCATCGTCGAACCGCTTGAAGAAATCGTTTGTCAGACGTTCTTTGTCGAACGCCTTAGACCAATCCGCTACCCACTTGTCGGGATTTGCGTTATCAGGGGGCCACAGCAGGGAAGGGAGGTTGAACTCACAAACCGTGCGGTTGGACGTGCCCGGTCCCCATCCGAACGTCGTCAGGCGCGAGCCGCGAGGATCACCAAATTTGCTTCGGAAGTATGCGAACCGGTAGGACTGCCAAGCGTGGGTGCAAATAAAGAGCAGGTGGTCGCGCTTCCAGGAGGGAAGAGCGGCATCCTTTCGGCGCGAGCTGACCAGGCCGCGAAGCATCCTTCGCAGGACACCCGCCATGCCTCGCCCCGCCGTCAGGGCGTCAGGGTTCTTGAACTCAAGTACGAAAATTCCCCACGGCTGGCCATGTTCTAGCGGCTGGATTTGCCAGGCACGACCTTTAATGAGGTGCTCATCAAGATTTGCCGCCTTCAAATCTTCGGCCGACCACGAGTAGGCAATTTCCTCGACCTGCCCAGCCTTTCCAACCGGCCAGTTGAGCGTCTTCCTCAGGAGTTCCTGAAAGAAAGATTGCTGGTCGCGGCAGAATACCAGCGCGCCCTCCACCTCTTTAGCAAGCGGTGGCATGACACCACCTTACATTTTGGCCGGACTCACCTGAAGTTTTTCCCCGCACGAGCTTATGAGACCTCCATCCAGGCCTTCAACTTGGCCTTGACGCCAATCGGAGCCTGGACCTTCTTGAAATAAGTGTTCTTAAGGTGGTTTTCAACCTCCTTACTGTCCAGATTGTAGAGATACCATCGCGTATATCCGGCATCTTCACTCCAGGCGGCAATCTCAGTGCCCGCTTCCGGCCGACTCTCGGCGGAAGGCGCCGGAAGCGCGTAGCAAAAGAAGACGGCCTGAGCCCCGGGAGACGGGTGCTGCTTTCCACTGAACACTTTTCCTGGCAAAGCTGACAGGCGATCAGCAAGTCCGGGATTCTCGTGGAGCAGCTTCTGGTATTCGAGGTGCATCGCTTCGGTAGGAGACGTCGTTCCTTCGTAGGTATGATTGAATTCTTTCAAAGCCTCATAGTCGTCTTCTGGCTTCAGCAGCTTCTTACCCTCGATACCGAACGTCTTTGAGATGCGCAGCGTCTTGCGGGCAACTTTTCTGTAAAGGCGAAGCAAATCGTCCAGCTCGTCAGGTGGGAGAAAATTCCAGAATTCAACCGTACCTCGAATTTCGGCTCGGTCAGGATGGTCACGCAACGTTCGCTTTTCGGTTTCTGAACTGAGCCTCCGATCGACACGGCCGATCCGCTGCATCAGTCGAACAGGATTCCAGTGAATGTCGTAGTTGATGATTCGAGTGGCGTCTTGCAGATTCAATCCTTCTGAGAGTACATCGGTGGAGATGAGAATTCGCGTCTCACTCAGGCTTTCAGCAGCCAATTCGGCACTCGAAGAGCCGTTGTAGTAAGGCGCAAACTGCCGAATTATATCGCCGCGATCTCGCTTGACTGCGCTATCGATTTCATCCACGCCCTCGATACCTGCCTTCGTCAGCTCCTGCCTGAGATAGCGCGCAGTCGCCATGTATTCTGAGAAGAGTAGGACCTTATGCCTCTTCATAACAGGATCGGATTTCAGCAATTTGATTAGCGCCTGTAGTTTGTCGTCGTGGCCCGATTTGAACTTCCGCAACTCATCTAGGAACTCCGCGATCTGATCCAGATCATCGAAGCATTCATCGAGGATTTCCTCTACCTTGTATTCTTTCCGGTTGAGTTCTTCTACGTCCTCCAACATCTCCTCAGAGACCACGTCCTCGTCAGCGTCAGCGTCTTCCTCTTCTCCGAAAAGCTCGCGCTGCGTTTCGCGGACATAGCCGATCAATTCCGCGTAGCGCGTCATCCAGCGGTCCAGCCGCTTTCGTTCATGCTCCGTCTGAGAGTGCTTAGTCACCCATGCAAGAAGTTTTTGCAGCAGTGTGTTGCAGGACGCTTCAAACGCACGGGCTGAACTCTCAAACCGCTTCAAGAATTGAACTCGAATCAGACTGACGACTTCCCTCTGACGTCCTTCACGCAGGGGGTCAATACTCGCGTCTGGCCCCTTGTAATATGCAAGGGGATAGTAGATCGCCAGCGAGAAGAGCGGTTTTTCCTTGTTGAATGCCTTCTCAATCAACTCAAGAAGCTTTCCGTACGTTTTCTTGATCGAGTAATCCGCAACCTTGGGGTCCTCGCGCTTCGGGAAGATGGCTTCTTTACCGTTGTGTTGTTGTTGGCTCTGTTTAACATAGGCTCGGCTGCGCTGCACAACCAGTGCCCGAAAGAGTGCGTCATTCGAGAGCACCTGCTCAGCTTCTACTTCGTTAGTCTCCATGCTCTCGTGACCTAGTTCCTTCTGGAGCACCACTCTTTCGAGCTCGTTTTCCATCTTTCGAAAGTGACCTGGTAAAGAATGAATACCGAGGGGTGCGTCCTTGAAATAGTCAGCCTGACGACGAGAGAAAAGTTCGACCATATGTTGCAAGTCGATCAAGCGATTGTTTACAGGAGTCGCCGTCAGGAAGTACAACGCCTTACCCTCAGCGATTTCAAACAGACGCCAGTACCTCGATCGCTCTTTGAGTCCTGGGTTGCGGAAGTGATGCGCCTCGTCCACGACGATTGCATCCGCCATCTCCTTCACACGGTCGAGGCGACGTTGATATTCGCCGCCCCGGAGAAGGTCTGTATGATTGAAGATCACTAGATTGCTGAAATCACCTCCGATATCAGGCAGGTACTTGCGGAGAGATGCTTCCCAGACTGATTCTCTTGCCGCCTTTGGAACGAAGACGGCCACGCGTTTCCGTTCGAGCTGGACCAAGTGCTCAAGAACCATCAAGCCCACGAAGGTCTTACCCAGGCCGACCCCATCGCAAAGAAACGCGCCGCGATAGCGCCGAGAAATCTTCATCAAGGCGCCATAACCCTCCCGCTGGTACTGGTCCAAAATCGGATACACCCTAGATTTGGTTTTCTCCCACTCATCAACTGTCATTTCGTGGCCGCGGAAGAACTCCTGAAGTGCCTTGGCATATATGTCGAAGGGCACATACTCGCGAATGTGCCGTTCGATTACCCTCAGCACTTCCCCTGTGACGTCTTCTGCCTCGTTCCAATGCCGCTCGTACCACTTCTGAAGCTCTTCCACCTCGCGTCGGATTTGCACGTTCAATTCAACGTTGTCGGTGAGGCCGGGCAGAGTGAAGTTACTTGAACCAACCAGTGCAGAAGACCCCACCACAACCTGTTTGGCGTGAGTGATGTAGGCTTTAGCGTGGAATTTTTCTTTCACGTAGACTCGGCATTCAATTTGCTTCTTTCCAAGCGCCTGCACAATCGCCGGCACGCCGGTCAAGAAATCGTTCTTCTCTTTCTCTTGTTCAATGCTTGAATCCAGCACCGCCCGGATTCGTTGAGTTCCGTCCAGTAGGGCGTTTCGTGTGCGTTTAGAGACCTGATCCCCCATAAGCACACGCAGTTTCGTCAGTTTTTGCCATTGACCATCGAGGGCGAGGAGAGATCCAATCTCAAAGTACCCCGTCGCAATGTCAAAGGTATGGGCCAGATCGGCCCAGTCGTGTAGATAGCGGAGAACCTTCCAGTCTTTCTCGGCATTGTCAACTATGAATAGATCACCACCGCGTCGCTCTTCAGGTTTGTCCATTAGCTTCCGTCGTCACCAAGATCGGCCGACCTTTTTGGCTGGTGCAAAGATATCAAGATATGCTCTCAGTTGCTCAATTTCTGTATTTCAAGAACCACCAAAGTGTCAAGCTCGATACCTCCCAACGGGGCAAAACGTTGCCCCGAGCAAGAAATGTCGGCACCGGCAGACATTCGCTAGACTATCGTTGGCTAAATAGCTCCTATTCTTGATCCGCGGTCGCCATAGCTTGTCGTGGAGGGTACCTGCGTACCGCCTGTTTTTGCGCTTGGTACCATATCAAACCCCGAGCTGAAGACCCATATTGCAAGAAGCCAAGGAGCACACGTGTGGACTTAATGGCGGCGCCGGACAGACGGAAGTTTCAGGTGCGTTGTGATGCAGGAAGTCCAGGGCGATTTGAGGTTGGCACGGACACCCTATCGGTGCGTGTCGGCCAACGGATGCGAGGGGGAAAAGAGGAGGAGATGTGGGATTCCGTCCACATCCTATGCAAAGAGCAGCCGGATGGCTCCCTTACCGTTGAGGTGCTTGTTTGTCACCCAGACTGGGAAGAAGCACAGACAATTGCCGCGATTCATTCGCGTCCTCAGGACGGGGACACAGCAGCGCCGGGTCTAAAGTGTGATCTCGAACTTCGTCGATCTGGCGGCCTGCACCGGGCGAGCGGCGCACAATAAAACTACTCAAAAACTACACATAGGCTTGGACCGCCTGGAGCCTATAAGCGGCCATCTGCCTGCTACATATCAGCGGCCTCGGGATCTTTGCGCTCCAGGTGCCTGAACTTGGGCATAAGCTTCAACGTACGTTCAACAACCTCCCTTGGGTCAGCTTTGAGCGCTTGTGAGATGAAAATGACGGCAGTTAACGTCGGAGTATGTTTGCGCCGTCCTAGTTTGCCTATGTACTTTTCTGTGTAGCCGCTCATCGAAGCCACCTCATGGAGTTTGAGCTTACAATCCTGGCGAAATTCCGCGAGAACACGAGCAAATGCTGCCCGCACGACAGGATCCTGCCTGTGCGACTTCCTCCCGCTTTTGCCGCCCTTCTTCGCCATGGACGGCCCAATAATGAGTGGTTGCAAAACATAGTGCCAGGAACTATACTATCCCTCGTAAATAAACCTTAGAGCCGGACCAAAGTGACTGTGTTGGAGAATGCCAAATGAGTAGCCGTCAGATCTGGCGGGATTCTCTGCGTCTTCTGCGGTTGCCGGGGAGCAGATTCTCCACCCTCTGTACTAGCTGTGCACCTGTGGTGTCCAGCGCTCTGGCGATCTCAAGTATGGCAGTCAGCGAGGGGCTATTTTTGCCTCTTTCCAAGAGGCTGATGTACTTCGGGTGGTATCCGCTTTCAAAAGCGAGAGTTTCCTGCGTCATACCGCGTTCTTCTCTTAGCGTCATCAGAACGCGAGCAAAGGCCCTCTTCTCAAGAGATCCGCGGTCCGTGAGGCTGGCTGACGACATGATCGACAGCCTAGATCGTGGTCCCTGTCACTACATTATGCCACAAACTATACTATCCGTTTGCGCTGGCGTAAATGTGCGTGCATACCATGACGTTCGCAACCGACACCAGCGGCACAAGATTGTGACGCGCACGAAACTTCGGCTCGAGGCTCTCCAGGCAGTGCCAAGGCTTGTAGAGAGGGGAATCCTTTAGTCATGAAGCCGGTGGGCTTGCGAATTTCATTGCCAGCAAGTGATCGGGAGCTCTTGCGTCGGCTAGCGGACGATTCAAGAGATGCGGAAGCGCTCGTCGCGCTATACGAAATTCACAGAAAGCAAATTAGGAGAACGGCGATCCGCTGGTTTGGGCGGAATTCCGAAATTTGCAACCGCGCGGTCAACAGCATATTGGTTTCCATTGGTAGGCGGGCGGGAACGTTCGATCCGCGAACGGAAGATGCCGTGGAATGGATTGGGCGCTCCGCTGACGCTGAGGCGAGAAGACTGCGCGAAGCACTGGATGCAGGCTGCGGCAGGGGCAGGCGTACAAGGAGGGCCATGTGAGCCCTCGAGCAGTGCCCAGACGAGAGCGTCTCTCTTGGTCAGGCCCTGGAGAAAGTGAGAATTCTGCAGGAGCGGTTCGGCGGATCGGGCTGGTCGGAAAACAGACCACAAATTCAGATCGAAACATCTTAGCGGCAACGTCATTTCCTACCGAATGGTCTGCTTGTTTCATCCTCCTCCATCATGTCGGTTCTTTGCCCTGGCCTCCGCTGAAGGCTGCGCCCATGGGTGATTTGCGCTGTGCACGCCAAACTAGATCAGGCATAGTTCGATTACTGAGGACTAACAGCAATAGAACGACAGATCGATTGGCCCGTAAGCTCTTTGGTTTTCACCACTTGCCAATTGTCTTGGGATTCAGGGGGATTGACAATTGCTGGTTGTCGGGATACATGGGCATACATAGAGGAAGGCCGGAGCGTGGTGGACTGGCTACCAATTCAAGCAATTCTGTCCCCAGAAACAACGAAGAAAGTTGAAGGAAAGACGAGTTGACCTCATACGGGAAGCGTCTAGGGGTCGGAACTGCGATTCATTCCCAGTGGTCGGTTTCCCGACCACTTGAAGGCGTGGAACTGTCTCTTCATGTTTGGACTCGGATTCCCAGGTGCTCTAGAAAGAGCCAGCGGTCAACTCAGTCCGAACCCTTCCTATTTTCGAGAACTTGCGCATTGCCGGGACAGGGGGCGAGCTGATGGACAGTTTGCCGATAGAGTTGCGGCTCTGCCCTTCGCTGCGAGAGACGGATCAATTCCGTGCGCCAGATGCAGCCAGCACACAGTTAGATTCGTGTTCCGACGGAAGGCTTATTGAACTCTTCAAGAACGGCTCCAAAGAGGCCATGGATGTCCTTTATTCTCGCTACAGACGTCTGGTGTTGAGCACGAGTTTAAAGATCTTGCGCAACCACGCTGAAGCTGAGGACATTGTTCAGGATGTGTTTCTGGAAATCTGCAAGCGAGTCGACCTCTTTGATCCAGCACGAGGAAGCGTGAGACTGTTCATTCTCCAATATGCCTACTCGCGCAGCCTGGACCGTCGCAAATATCTGGCCCTTCGTCATTCCAATGGCCACTCGTCGAACGGAAATGGGAACCAAGTTCACCGAGAATTCGAGCTTGACTGTGCTCCGAGCGCTCTGGACTTATTGACATTCGAGGAGCGCAGACACATGATCTGCGAAGCGCTCGGAGTTCTATCACCCAAACAGAGAGAGGTTTTCCGCCTCATCTGCTCCCAAGGGTTGCTGATAAAAGAGATTGCTGAGCGATTGAGTGAAACGGAAGGCAACGTCCGTCACTATTATCATCGGGGGCTGAAGAAACTAAGGCAGGAGTTGGGGAATCTCTTGGGTCAGAACGGGAAGTGATTCCATGCTGTTGAATAGCGAGAAGGCGGATCACGAGCGCTTCGGCGAGCTTTCGGCATTGGCTGCGATCGGTCAGCTGACAGCGGAAGAGAACCAGGAGCTGAGGGCACACTTGGAGTTGTGTGCCTCCTGCCGCGAGGAATATCGAGATTTTTCAGAGCTTGCGCTGAAGCATGTTCCGCTAGCATATGGATTCGGAGGCGATGACTCTTCTGCTGGGGAGACAATTGCGTCGGCGGTTCCAGAGCACGCATGGCAGCGTCCGAATCGGCCGGAAAAGATTTGGCAATTGGTACGCTCAGTTCCGGTTCATGTATATGCCGGAATCGTTGTTTTGAGCGTGTCGGCCGCAGTGTTTGCCCCAACGGTCTATAGGCATGCAAGGGTTGATCGCCTTCGAGTGGAAAGACTTGCGAACCTAGACGAGGAGAATGCTCGGCTTCGCAATCAGGTTGACCACCTCTCTGCCCGGGCAAACCAGGAGGCGCCGACCGAAAATCCCCGTGTTTCTGCCGGCCGTGCTTCCGGGACCGCCAGTCCCGCCGATGATCATTCGAAGTTGTTTGCCCGCAACCGCGATCTCGAGTCGCGATTGAAAGCCGCGACAGATGAGCTTCTGACACTGAAGGAACAAGCGAACTCCGACTCGAACCGGGAAAGTGAACTGTCAACAAGATTGGCCGAGACGCAAGCAACTCTTTCGAAACTCAAAGAGGAAATGGATGCTGAGCAGGAAGTCCATGCCCGAGATATGGTAACGATTCACGAGCAGCAGCAGCGGCTGAGCCATGCGGAAGAACGATTTACCGCCGCGATGGATTCCATGGAGCTGGACAAGAGGCTCCTGGCGGCGGACCGGGACATTCGAGACCTCATGGGTGCCCGAAACCTGCGCATCATAGATGTATTTGATGTGGACGGGAAGGGAAGGACCCGGAGGCCCTTTGGTAGGGTGTTCTTCACAGAAGGAAAGTCGTTGATCTTTTACGCGTTTGACCTGGAAGGCGGACGGCCCGAGGTGCAGTCTGCTTCTTATCAAGCGTGGGGTTTTGACGGCTCATACAAAAATGCAGTCGCTAGTCTGGGCATCTTCTATCGAGATGACAAGAACGCGAATCGTTGGGTACTCAAGTTCGATGATCCGGACGTTCTGGCGGAAATCGACTCCGTGTTCGTGACCATCGAGCCGCCAGGAGGCAGCAAGAAGCCGACAGGAAACAAACTTCTCGCCGCGTACGTAAAGGCTAGCCTCAACCATCCTTAGTTTAAACGTCCTCGAAGTTTGGCTTTCTCAATTGCAGATGTAACTTCACTCTTCGCTGATCAAGTTCTCACGGGCGATCTGAAGAAAGTCGATTACACAAACCTTACAAGAATGTTTCAGGCTGGTAAAAGACGTTAAGTCTGGCCGGAAACTCCCACAGAAGGTCAGCACTAAGCGGTCCATTAGAGGTGTGAGCTATGAAGCGCGGATGGGGATCCTTCTTGGTGTGTCTTTCAATGTTGGTGGTAGGAGTGAGTGTGGCTCTCGCAGACGAGCTTGCAACTCTAACGGGCTACCTTACGGATCCCAACGGCCTCAGGGTACCAAACGTAACAGTGCAGGTCACCAATGTTGACACGAATATTAAATATTCTGGCGAGACGAATGATGAAGGTCTCTATCGAGTGTCGAGCATTCCCACCGGGACCTATCGCGTGGTCGTTCAGAAAACCGGCTTCAAGACCATCGTGAAACAAGGCGTCGAGCTACACGTTCAAGACGTGATCGCCCTTAACTTTCAGCTGGAGGTTGGTTCAGTCGCCGAGAGCGTCACTGTCGAAGCCGGCGCATCGATGATCAATACGACGAGCGCTGCGGTGAGCACGGTCGTGGATCAGACCTACGTGAAAAACATGCCGCTGAATGGGCGCAGCTTTCAGGATTTGATTTTGCTCACCCCTGGTGCAGTCACGCAGACACCTCAGGTTTCCCAATTGCCGCGCATTTCGGGTCAGAACGGCGAGTTCAGCATTAACGGCCAGCGAACGGATGCAAACAACTACACAGTGGACGGGGTGAGCGCCAACGTAGGAGCGACTGCTGGTGATAACATGACTACAGGTGCGGGTGCCAGCGGTTCTCTTGCTGCCGGGACAGCTCTGGGAACCACGCAGGCGCTGGTTTCTGTGGATGCTCTCCAGGAATTTCGCATACAGAGCTCTAGCTATTCGGCAGAATATGGTCGTAATCCTGGTGGCCAGTTCGCGTTTCAAACGAAATCGGGTACCAATCAGTTCCACGGTACCGCTTACGACTACTTGCGGAACGACGTTTTCGATGCCCGAGACTGGTTTACCAATTACTTTGCTTTGAAGAAGCCCGCGATTCGGCAGAATGATTTCGGCGGCACGCTTGGCGGACCGGTCAAGGTTCCTGGCTTGTATAACGGTAAAGACAAGACGTTTTTCTTTGTCTCCTATGAAGGGCTGCGCTTAACTAGCCCGCAACCAGCCGCAACCATCTTCGTCCCCGATGCTACCCTGCGCGCAAGTGCGCCGGCACCTCTCAATCAGGTACTGAACGCCTGGCCCCTGCCGAGCCCCAACGGGATTGACGACACAACAAACGGTTTTGCCCAGTACATTGGTAGCTGGTCCAACCCGAGTTCGCTCGATTCAACCGGTGTCCGGTTCGACCATGTCGTAAACGATAAGCTGAGGCTCTTCTTTCGTTTTAGTGACACGGGCTCCAGCTCAGCAACTCGAGCCGTCGGGCGAAACTCTCCAACTGATAGTACCGAAGCGGCTTATACCATGCGGACCTACACGGCTGGTGTCACTAGTTTTCTCTCAAGCCGCCTCAGCAATGAGTTCCGCCTCAATTACAGCTCTAACACGACGACGACCCGTCTTTCCATTGATTCTTTCGGTGGCGGCACACCTGTGGATCTGGGGCAGCTTACGGGCCTTGGCCCTGATTCATGGCCGTTCCTTATCGTCATTTATGGCGGTTATTTTGCTTTCCTCCAACAAAATCACCAATTGGGCTCTCAGAAACAATGGAATGTGGTGGACGCTGTGAACCTCTCTGTGGGGCACCACCAATTCAAATTTGGTGCCGACTATCGCAGGCTAGCGCCCTTTGCTCAGAATCCTACTTCCCGCGCGCCCTACATCTATCTCAGTAGAGCCAGGGTGACATCGAATACGGCACTTATGACTCCGACGGCCAGTGCACCTGCATACCCCTTGTACATGAACTTCTCGGCATTTGCACAAGATCAATGGAGAGTGTCGCAGCGTCTGAGCCTCTCCTTCGGACTTCGTTGGGAGGTGAACCCGGCCCCGGGAGCAAACAGAGGATTGAAGCCCTATACGATACAAGGATCCAGCCCTGATACATGGTCGCTGGCGCCGCAGGGCACGCCGCTGTGGCAGACCACTTGGTACAACTTTGCGCCTCGGTTGGGCGTCGCATACATATTGAGCAACAGTCTAGGCCGGGAAACGGTAGTGCGCGCGGGTGGCGGCGTTTTCTTCGACACCGGTCAACAGTTGGGGTCAGAGGGCTACATTAATGGGCCAGGGTTTGCTGCATTTGGAGCGACTCGCACTCTATCTTTTCCGGGGAATCCGGCAGCGCTGATTCCTCCCATCGTCAACCCGCCTGTGCCGCCATTCGGAAGTGTTGTTGTGTTCGGCTTCGCTCCGCATCTGCAACTGCCGTATACTCTCCACTGGAATGCTAGCATCGAGCAAGCGCTGGGCAAGTCACAAGCTCTGACGCTCTCTTATGTCGGTTCGCACGCGACGAGGTTGTTGCAGCGCAATTTCTTTCAACCCAACAATCCGAACATAACCTTTGTGTATTTTGTGCAAAACCGTCTCACCTCGGACTACGATGCGTTGCAGGTTCAAGTTCGACGAAGACTAAGCCACGGGTTAACGGCACTGGGTTCCTATACGTGGTCCCACTGTCTTGATTACGGCTCTCAGAACCTCGTCTACGGATACCAGCGAGGAAATTGCGACTTCGACGTCCGCCACAATCTTTCTGCCGCCTTCTCGTATGATCTGCCGGGTGTGGGGCATAACCAATTTGTGGCGGCAGTGTTACACCACTGGGGTATCGATGATCGAGTCAGCGCAAGAACTGCTTTTCCGATTACGTTACACGGAAATGAGATCTTCGATCCTGTAACCGGAGAAGCCATGGAATCAGGGTTGAACCTTGTGTCGAACCAGCCGATCTATCTCTACGGTGCCAATTGCACGAGTGTTCTACAAGGGCTTGGAGATCTTGCTCCGGGGAAGGGATGTCCGGGAGGTCGGGCGATTAATCCTCAGGCTTTTACTAATGTTAGCTCTGGACTCGGCAATGCTCCGCGCAATTTTGCGAGGGGGTTTGGGGCATGGCAGATGAACTTAGCTATCCGGCGGGATTTTCCGATCCGTGAAGGGTTGCAGCTGCAATTCCGCGCCGAGGCTTTCAACATCTTTAACCACGCGAACTTTGGAAGCATCAACGCTAGCTTTGGCCAGAAAACGTTTGGACAGGCTACGGGCACGCTTGCGAATTCGCTGGGTGCGCTGAGTCCACTTTATCAACAGGGTGGACCGCGTTCGATCCAGTTCGCACTCAAACTTGTCTTCTAAAGCACTTCCTTCGCAGGACGCGGCTTATGTTGAGCTCGCCAGAAGGAATGCAAAGCCTGTACGAAGGCCAAGGTTCACGAGGAAGCAAGGTTGTTCAGCTTCTCCAATACTGCGAAAGGGAGACGCGTGAACTTGCGAAAAGAGAAGGTCGTTCGGTTCTTAATTTTAAGCTTCTTAGGCCTGACTGGCACAGGTTCTACGGTTGCATCGGCGCAGCGAGCGAAGAAGCCCTTCACCGTCGCCGATGAGATCGGGCTGGCGCTTTTTAGCGGATCTAGAGAACACGTTCGGTTTTCGCCCGACAGGCAGTATTTCGCCGTGTATAGCGAGCGAGGGCGGCCTGAGGTCAACCTTGTCGAAGATTCCCTGCGGTTCTATCTCCGCCAGGATGTGGAAAGCTTCCTAAAGCATCCTGACGCGTCCCAAACGCCGTCTCCGGTTTGGGTCGTTGCTGTCTCTGATAAGGAAGGCCTCATCATCGGTGAGTGGTGCTGGTTGGGGGACTCCAGCGGCGTGGCCTTCTTGGAGCGCACGGCCGTTGGCAATCAGCGGCTCGTTCTAGCTGATCTTCGAACAGAGACAATCGAACCGCTGACTTCCGGAATGGAGACAGTGGCGAAGTTCGATGTCCGCGATCGACAGCACTACGTCTACACCGCCTTCAATCTAGCAGCCGAGCCGCGCGAGGTGAAGGCCGAGCGTCTGGCGCCGGCCATTGTGGGTACCGACCGTTCCATCGTTGAACTGCTTTTTCCGGATGATTCAGCTTTCCTATCGCACCGCAACCGCTACTATCTCTGGGCGGTTGTTGGAGGCAAGCGCTTCGAGGTCAAGCATGATGGTGCTCCCCTCGTTCCCGAAGAAACCAAGGGTGGCCTATATTTGGCGCTGTCGCCGGATGGGCGGTCAGTTGTCGCGACGTTGCCGCTTCCCAAGGCCCCGTCATCATGGGAAAAGCTGTATCCGCCGCCTTACGCGTCCTCCCCGTATCGCATTCGCGCTGAAGAGCCTGCAAGCCAGTACGTCCGGATCGATTTGCAAAGCGGCGAAGTAGAAGTCCTTATAGACGCACCGACAAGCAATGACGGCGGCTGGTATTGGGGAAGCGGCATCCCCAGTTGGTCGAGTGACGGCGAGGCCATCTTGTTGCCAAACACCTTTATTGGCGCAAAAAATGATGTGCCGTCCCGTCCGTGCGTCGCGGTTGTGGATCTTTTCTCTAGCATCAGCACTTGTGTGCAGACGTTGCAAGGCCCTACCGAGACCGGTTGGGAGAAAGGTTCCCATACCGTCGACAGCGCACAATTTGTAGGCGGGGACAGGCGGCGGGTCATAGTAATTCTTAGCAATCGTGACGACTGGTCGAAGAGCACCACCCAATATCGACGCGTGGCCGACGGAACGTGGAAGATTTCCGAGCAGGTCCAGGGGCTGCCGGCAGGGGGCGACGCTGAACTCGAAGTCACTGTGAAGCAAGGGCTCAATGACCCTCCGCAACTCGTTGCCACAAACAAACGGATATCGCGAGTCATTTGGGACCCTAATCCGCAACTCAAAACACTAGAACTTGGTAAAGCCCGCGTGGAAACTTGGAAGGACAAGGACGGACGTGACTGGCGAGGTGGACTCTACCTACCCAGCGACTACACGCCACTACGGCGTTATCCGCTTGTGATTCAAACGCACGGTTTCAATGAATCGGAGTTTATACCCTCAGGAGGCTATTCGACAGCCTTCGCGGCCAGAGCGCTCGCTGCTATCGGCATAGCCGTCTTACAAGTTCGAGAACCGTGTGCTATTGCGATGCGTGACGAAGGGCCTTGTGCCGTTGCCGGTTACGAAGCTGCTGTAAATAAGTTGGTGTCGGAGGGATTGGCTGATCCTGAGAAGATCGGGATTATCGGGTTCAGCCGAACCTGCTTTTATGTGATGGGCTTGCTCACTGCGAGTTCCCTTCACATCAAGGCCGCCTCCATCACTGACGGCCAGATGATAACGTATTTCCAGTACATCGTATGGGTCGGATTTGGTGATGGCAGCATTCCTCAGCAATTCGATTCGGTGATCGGTGCGCAGCCCTTCGGTGCGGGCTTGCAACAATGGCTCAAGCGCTCTCCTGGTTTCAATCTTGATAAATTAACGTCCCCATTATTAGTCGTTGCCGAGGGACCTTTCAGCTTGCTCTGGATGTGGGAGTCGTACGCGGCACCTCACTATCTGCAAAAGCCAGTGGACTTAATCATGTTGAATACCTACGAGCACGTCTTGACCAATCCAGCAGTGCGCATGGCTTCGCAGGGCGGATCGGTGGACTGGTTCCGCTTCTGGCTGCAGGACTACGAAGACCCCGACACCGCCAAAGCCGAGCAATACTCTCGGTGGCGCGAACTTCGCAAGCTGGCAAGGGAGCAGCAAGAAGCACGCCTCAAGCCGACTCAAACTAGCTTGATTTTGCATAACTCACCCACTTGCGCTCTTTGTTTGGGATAGGAGATGTACCGCAAGGCTGGTCGAGGTATTTGCTGGCAACGAGGCTGCCGGAGCGCCCAGCAGTTCGGGCGCTCCGGCAGATGCTTACTTACTCCCAGTCTTCATATGCACTGCTGGCTTCATTGGTCCCGCTGTCAGTTTGGGGAGGATTGGCCTTCCCCGCACTCTGAATGGCGTCGATCGCGGGCGTCAATGCCGTCAGTTCTGGCGTTTCGTATTTCATAGTGTTCACCTCCTTCCTTTGTCGGCGTTCGCGTACACAGCTAGCTAGCTGAACTCTTGGGCTGAGCGGGCCCTTGCAGTTCCTGAGGCTTAAGAGCCGAGAAATACTCTTGGTAACTTGCGAACATAGAGTTTGTTGGAACCGCAAGGACTGTCTGGGCCACGAGATGGCGTAGCCAAGACTCAAACGTCAGCGTGCGCATTAGGCTTTCGATAGGAATTTCCTGATTGCGGTGAACTTTCTGCAAAGCTTCCACAAACCGATCTCGATTAATGATCCCCACGGAACTGCTGACCATGTGCTGCCCAAACTCCACCAGACTTGGCCATTCTATTGAACTGTCCCTCAACGGCCGTGGGGGAACAAAGGCCTTTCGCTTTCGGTCGAGGACTTTGTCCGGGACAATACCGACAAGGGCACGCTTCATCAGGGAGCGGCGCTGACCCGCGCGGACGATCTGTTCGCGAGGGATAGCGTACATAAATTCCAGCAGGCCTCGGTCAAGATAGGGATAGCGCAGGTCGCGGAGCAGTTCTGATCGGGGAGCAAAGTCCGCTAGTAACCTGCGCAAACTCTCCAATTTACTGATGTTGTCCTGAAAGCTTGGCAAAGAACTGAAGAGCCTCACCCGAGATGGATAGCCGCAAAGAGCGACGCGATTCCGATGGACGAAGCCTGAATCGAACCAGAGAGCAGGTCGCGTCTCTCTGGGGACGCCTGCGAGGGAGTGAGTGAAAAATCCCAGAACGGCTTCCCTGAGTAAAGGGAGCCGAGGTTTTCTCATCTTCATAGCCCAGGCGTTCAGTTGACGAGCGAATGTAAAGAATCGTGCTCGTGCCAGGAGATTTTGGAATTCTGGTATAGGGGTTGGGACACCGTCCCCCGTGACCTCGCCTCCCCCGATTCCGGAGAGCACAACACGATATTTCTGTGACAGCATATGCGCTGCATACTGCTTGAAGAGTCCGGGAAAACTCTTATTGGGGATCGGAGTTGCCGCAAAGCGATCGCTTTCAAAGTCGGACGCGAAAGGCCTTTGTGAGTTGACTTCTCTTTCTTCTCTTTGTCTTAGTGCTGCGAGGTTGATGTGGTAGCCGGTGCGGCCGCGTTTTTCTTCGACTGTGGTGAAGTACCGGCGTTCGTTCCAGCCGGGTTCGATGTGGTCGTAGGAGTCATCGTACCAAGAGATGGTGCCGAGGCGGGGGTGGGCGTCGCTGCGGGCGATGACGGTATCCGCCATGCAAACGATCGAGGACGAGTCCATCCCGCCGCTGAGTTCGGCGAGTAGGGGACGATCAGAGCGGAGTCTGGGCTGAATGGCTTGGGCGAAGGCCCAGCGGAAATGTTCCTCGTATTCGGCGTCGGTGCGGTAACGGATTTTCTTCTCCGGATCGAAATCCCAATACTTGCTGACGGTGTGCTCTCCGAGACGGAGGAGCACGGACGAAGACGGCGGGACGGCATGGATGCCTACGTACGGTGTTAGGTGTGCGGCTGGAAATACTATAGCGAACCAGCCGGCGATGTATTCTTCGTTTAGCTCGAAGGTCTTTCCGGCAAGACGGACGAGCGGATCGAGGATGGTGCTCCAGGTAACCTGATTGTTGTCGAATGAATAGTAGAGATGGCGCGCGCCGATCGGGTCTTTGGCCAGGATGAGGGAGCGATTGACTGAGTTCCAGATGGAGACCGCCCAATCCCCGATGAGCTTGGCAAAGCAGCTGGTACCCCATTTTTCGTACGCCGCGGCGACAATCGCAATGTCCGTCGAGCTGATAGTCAGAGAGCCCCGCAGCTGACTAAGAAGCTCGGCGCGATTGTCCAACCGGCCGTCCCAAGTGATGATGACGCCGGAAGAGGAAATGTGTGGCTGTGTTTCGCGATGCGATTCCTTCGTGGTGTAGAAGGCGCGATAGAGGATCCTTATCCCACCTTTGGAATACTCCTCGTCACTATCGGGGCCGTACGGAGCAAGAGTCGCGCTGACTTTTTCGATGTAGTCCGGCGCGGGCGGCTGGCCTTCGAAATTCCATCTTCCAAACTGGACGCTCATGATTCGCTCCCCGCGCTCCTTTACGGGCGCGGCCCTTCGTCCCTCAGGATCAACTGAAGCCGCGCCGCTACATAATCTACGCAAACCCACACGTTGCTAGCCTTGGACGGAAGCCTGCCATGCCAACTCAGGCTTCAGGTTTGTGTCTAGGTTTACAATCCCTAAGGTGCGAATATTTCTGAGCCAAGCTTCGACGCACATCGTACGCACCAAGGTGAGCGTGGGGACTTCTTCGCCACGCCGCCCCTTCTGCAAGGCCTCAAGGAGACGTTCCGAATCAACAATCCCCAGCGAATTGCTCACCATGTGTTGGGCCATTTCCGCCGAATTGGGCCATTCCCTCGAGATACGTACAAGCGGCGACCTGGCAACAAACGCTTTCCTCTTCCTGTTCAGGATCTCGTCGGGAACGATGCCAACGAGCGCGCGACGCATCAGGGAACGGCGCTGGGTCGGGCGCACCAATTGTTCCCGCGGGATCGCGAACATGAATTCCAGCAAGCCTCGGTCTAGGTAGGGATAACGTTTCTCGAAATAAGGGTCGAATGGCAAAGCCTTGCACGCCAGTTGCCTTTGCAATCCATCGAGTGTGCCCACATTCTCTTGGAAACTCGGCAAACGACCGAACAGTTTCATCCTGAATGGATAGCCGGTTAGCGCCTCCCTATGGCGCTTCACAAAGTGGGACTGCAGCCATGGGGCCGGCCGCAGGTGTTTCGGGACACCCACAAGCGCGGGGGGGAAGAATCCCCGCACGGCTTCAAAGAAAAGATGGAACCAAGGCTTTCTTTTTTCGAGTGCCCAGACTTTCAGTTGATGAGCCAGGGCCCCGAGCCGTGCTCTCGCGAGAAGGTCTTCGAGTTCCGGTACGGGCGTTGGCACGCCACCCATAGTCTCGTCGCCACCAATGCCGGAAAGCACGACCCGATTGCCCTGCGAGGTCAGGCACATCCTGATTTGCGTGGAAGTGCGGCCATCGTAGCCAAGGCTCGGCACAAAACAGTCGCTAGGAGATTCGGGAGGTGGTTCGGGCGTGGGCCTTTTTGCCGGATCTTGCGGACTGACATCGATGTGCCAGCCGGTGCGGCCACGCCTTTCTTCGACTTTGGCGAAATAGGGACGCTCGTTCCAATTGGGTTCGGAATCGTCGTACATTGAGAGCGTATCGAGCCGCGGGGTTTCGGCGGCGCCGCGGGCGATGATGGTATCGGCCATGCAGACGATGGAGGAGGAGTCTCTGCCGCCGCTAAGTTCGGCCAGGACCGGTCTATCGGAACGGAGTTTACGCCGGACGGCTTTAGCGAAGACGGTGCGGAAGTGCTCCTCGTATTCGGCGTCGGTCCGGTAACGGATTCTCTTGGCGGGATCGAAATCCCAATACTTGCTGACCGTGTGCTTTCCGGGGCGGAGGAACACGGACGAAGACGGCGGGACGGCATGGATACCGACGCAGGGTGTGAGATGCACGGCCGGAAACATAGCGAACCAGCCGGCGATGTATTCTTCGTTTAGCTCGAACGTCTTTCCAGCAAGACGGACGAGCGGATCGAGGATGGTGCTCCAGGTGACCTGATCTTTGTCGAACGAATAGTAGAGATGGCGCGTGCCGATGGGGTCCTTGGCCAGGACCAGCGAGCGATTGACGGGATTCCAGATGGAGAGCGCCCAGTCGCCGATGAGCTTGGCAAAGCAATCGGCGCCCCATTTTTCGTAAGCCGCCGCAACGATAGCAACGTCCGTAGAATCGAAGGCCAGAACATTTCTCAGTTCGCTGATAAGCTCGGCGCGATTGTCCAAGCGGCCGTCCCACGTGATGACTGCGCCGGACGGGGAAACATGCGGCTGCGATTCACGGCGCGATTCCTTCGTGGTGTGAAAAGCGCGATAGAGAATCTTTACGGCGCCCTTGGAATACGATTCGTTGGTGTCGGGTCCGTACGGAGCGAGAGTTGTACTGACCTTCTCGAAGTAGTCCGTGGCTGGTGGCTGGCCTTCCCAATTCCATCTTCCAAACTGCGCGCTCATAATTCGTTCCCTCTCTGCTTCCGGTTAGTTCTTAGCACCTGTCGAGCACTCCGTACATTTCGGGCGTGTACGACTTGTCGTTCACTACGCGGCCATCGACTTCAACCCAGGCGTGGGCTTTGAAAGGCATCTGTTGGGCGCCAATGACCATCTGAGCAGGCACGCCGTGTCGCTTCAAAAGGGACGCTGTGGCTGCAGATCGTTGTAGACAGAGCGCCTCTTTCCAATACCAGATGCAGGCCATGTCCACCGCGGAACAGATCTGCTTGACGGCATCCCGCGATGGAGTCTTCTTGGCGACAGCACAGTGGCGAACTTTGTTGTGGAGCGCGGCGAAGTCTTTTCGCGCTAGATAGAAATCAAAATGAATCAACTTCAGGTAAGCTTGCAGCACAAGAAAGGACATGAGAAAACCCTCCTGATAAACAGTTAGCTGCAACTGGTCATATAGAAGCTCCGGATGATGTCATTCGCTGCAAGCCTTTCCACTACGGAGGGATTGCCCAACTCGGTTGACTCCTTGAGCGACGTCTGCCTGTCTGCGCGTAATTTCGGCAGACAGCTACCACTCAGTAATCGGAGTCCGAGCTTCTCCATTGCATACAAGTCGCCGTCCTGAGCGGGGCTTCGAAGCCATCGTTCGCCCTCACTTGCTGAGCTTTCCAGCCATCCACCGAAGCTCGAAGGCGAAACAATGTTCTTGATGGAGGATTTCCCTTGTCTTTTTAGAACAACGATGGAATCCAGACCAAGGCCTAACGCCGAAGCCTTAGTGTCAATTTCAGTATTCCTGGCGACTGTAGCGGCTGCGTTCGTTGCTGTCATCGAACTGAACCTCCAGAGTCTCGGCTATTTCTCAGGTATCCCTCGAACTTGCGATCGGCCAAGTCACTTTGCAGAGGGCTGGGCGGCTAGATATGTTTTTCATCTCGTTCGCGATGGTGCGGAACGTCAGCTCTTCAGTCAACTACAAACAGTACGCATTTCCGGCCAATGTACGCAGATCCGGCCATAAACTTGGCCGGAAGGACAGATCTCCAAATCAAGCGTTGTTCGTAGTTACAGAAGAGAAGTCTTGGCCTCGGGTTCCGATGTGACGGGCCTGTTCCGGTGGCTAAGCGCATGGGTTATCTATACTTATTAACGTTACCCCGTTAGTGAATAACACCTCTCTGATAAAAACTGATCATCAATTCGGTTCGTCACCCCTCTGTGAACTGAGCATCGTCGACAAGCAGGAAATGTAGTGTGAGGAGTTTGATAAAGTTCGTTACATCACTCGCGGCTCGTTCTTCGGGAATATTAAATCGCCCAGTAAGTTGACCAATGATCTCCCGAGTTGGAAGGCCAGCTGCCAGGCTCTCCCAAATGAGGGCCGCCACGGGATTCAGCTCAAACATTGGTCGGCCAGCGACTTCTAACGTGGCCTTACCGCCTGGTTGTGACACCAGAAGCGCTACTCCCGATACCTTCATGCCTACCCTTCGCGGCCTTGGACCAAATCTTCGAACCAATTCCGATTCAACGATTCGCCCCAGAAATTTCCGTTGACACTGTCGAGCCTATCGTGCCGCTTCCGAAATCGCGTGTCACGGCTTGCAGAGCGCCGCCGCGGTCGCCGGCGACGCTACATTCCTCGGTGCTCGCCACCAGTCCGTACTTGAACAGTCGTCCAAGACTCCAATGCGCATCAGCAGGCGATATTTGATCGGCGTCCCTGCCAGATGTTCCGACTACTGTTGTAACCGAGATTCCGGGACGGTCAGCGATTGCCTGCAATATCTGACGGAATCTTTGCGGAGTTGGGGGATCGTACAAATGGCACAGGAAATAGAATCGGGCAGGTCGTTTCAACCATTCTCGTCCCTCGGCCGTTATGAAACACTTGCAATGCGGATTTCGTTTTCCGGTGGCAAAGTGCCCAAAACTTTTCTCAAGGGACATGCGGAATATTCCACTCGTATGAGCCTCCTCCCACGGAGCAGTTTTTGCCATCTGTATCGATTCTCCCCACAATTCTTCATAGCGTTTTACAATCACCGGCCAACTGTAATGCCTTTCTGCAGATTGCCTTGCTGCTCGTCCCATTTGCCTCCGAAGCGCTGGGTTGCGTACAAGGATTTGGATCTTCTCAGATAGGGCGGGGATGTCGATGGTTGTGGATTGTGCCAAAGAATCTTCTTCTAGCATTGATATTCTGCAGTCGCGTAGCTCGAGGTTTTCCACGCTTGAGGGGAACAGGGATGGAACTAAGAATCCCGTCTCGCCGTCACTCACTAGGTCACGATACCCGTCCCAGTCCGAGACAACAGCCGGAAGGCCATAGGATAGTGCCTCTGCAACGGTCAACCCGAAGGTTTCCTGTATATTGTCACTGGGCGATACGAAAATATCGGCGCCGGAATACAGCATGTGTTTGTCTTTTGCAGACGGATTCGGCCATATCGTCAAGTTCTGAATACACCCCAATTCGTTCGCCAGAGCTGTCAAGCGACGCGCTTCATTCGTTTGCGTATCGTCGCCTGCGATTAGCAAATGGGTTCTAACCTCCCGGCTCAACAGGTTCGACAAAGCAATGAGCAAAGGTCCTAAATCGCCCTTGCTCATCTGTGATAGACGACCAAAAAAGAGAGTTATGGTTTCCTCTGCTCCAATATTTAGGCGCTGGCGCAAATTGATCCGGTGCTCTGGCTCCAGGGGCGGAATCGTCACCCCAAGGGGGACAAGAACTCGACGCGGCCGATATGCTGTATTCGCTGGCAACATTCGACCAACTTCTTCGATGTATACCTCGATCGTTCTCATTCCGGCCCTACTGGAACAAAAGAGGAGATCGGCCTCGCAGAGTCCCGCAAAGTATTGCTGCAAGATGGCAAAGACAACGCGCTCCGAATTGATAGAGTGGATCATTCCACACACAGGTGCATCATATCGTTGGAGTTTTCGACGTGTTGTCGCTAGCATTCGTAACTGTGGATCGAACGTCGTCAGAACGACTTGGTCAGAATTCGTAATCGGCAGCTTGCTTCCTATAGGAACAGCAACTAGTCTCTTGACGCTGTCCGCGGTCAGGCCGTCTGCAATCAATTCTTCCTTCTTTTGGTCCGTGAGCCCTGGAACAAAGTAAGCGTCGTACGTTCCGTATTGAAGTAAGGCACACAGAGCACTCCAGCCAAACATTTTGGCTCCCATGACCGTCGTCTGATCCCATTGTTCTTGATGACGTTCGGGATTTCTGGCCAAACTAGGAAGATACAAAGCTCTCATCTATTCATCTCTCCGAGGCGTTTTGAGCGTTCGTCGCTGTCATCGAATGAACCTCCAGAGTCTCGGCTATTTCTTAGATATGCTCGAATTTGCGCTTGGTCACTTCACTTTGTAGAGGGTTGGGCGGTTAGAAATGCTTTCATCTCGTTCGGAATGGTGCGGAATGTCAGCTATTCGGTCAACTAGAAACAGTACGCATTTCCGGCCAAATGTACGCAGATCCGGCCATCTTTTGGCGGGGGACCGAAGATTGTGCCTAAATGTTCTCGCGGGAGATGGGGTAGAACCCTTGTCCGCCAGCCGCGGCAGGCGAGTTATGGAGGAGAGCGTATAAGCCACCATTGCCGATTAGTCGATCATGCGTACCCTGCTCCTCTACGATACCGCCGTTCAGCACGACGATACGATCGACCCATTTGAGCGCGGAGATTCGGTGCGAAACAAAGACAATTGTTCTGTGGGCGAAGCGCTCGACCAGATTGGTGAAAACCCTCCGTTCAGAGGGGACATCCAGTGCTGACGTCGATTCGTCGAGCAACAGTACGGAGGGATTTTGAAGCACCAAACGTGCTAGGGCTAGGCGCTGCCGCTCGCCACCCGACAGTAAATTGCCTTTTGGGCCAATTGGAGTATCCCACCCTTGCGACAGGCGGCCGATCAGTTCTCCGAGGTCCGCGATTTCGAGCGCCTCAATGAGTTCTTTGTTCGTTGCGGAAGGCTTCCCAAGTAGAAGATTCTCTCTCAGCGTTCGGTCGAAGAGGACAGCATCCTGCATGAGATAGCAGACCTTCGTCCGAAGACTATCCAAGCGCACGCCTCGAACGTCGATTCCGTCGATGTACACTGCTCCTTGATTCACGTCGTACAGCCTTGCAATCAACTTTGTGATCGTGCTCTTGCCACTGCCGCTGATGCCGACCAACGCAACCTTTGCGCCAGCCTCTAGCTTGAGTTCGAGTCCATCCACGACTGGGGTTCCTTGTCCGTAGGAGAAAGTTACTCCCTGCAATTCGACGTACCCTCGAGAAGGGGAGGGGAGGTGCACTGCGCTCGGCGATTCCGACACAGTCGGCGTTTTTTCAATAACCTCCACAATTCTCCGAATGCTGGCGCTCAGGCGGTTAAACCGAGAATAGATGTCCACGGCAGCATTCAAGGGATCAAACAATCGTGCTAGATAACTGTAGAACGCAACCAGACCACCGACACTTAAAGCTCCAACGAACACCTCGTAACCGCCGTAACCAAGTGTCGCTATGGTGCCGAGTGCAATCACTGCCATGTAGCAGGTCCTGAACAATGTCTCGGTCAGCGTTCGCTGATTCAATGCCTTCATTCTTGCTGCGGCCCGCTCAAGGAACGCTTGGACTTGACTTCTCTCCCGGTGCAAGAGCTGGATTTGGATGACGGACGCCAGGTGTTCCTGCAGGAAGCTGCTCTCTCTACTGGATTGTTGCTGCGCGCTGTCGGATGCCTGCCGCAATCGG
>WNFE01000024.1_pt1 | contig 111835 bp, 115 predicted proteins | sample 5400451 | NCBI WGS metagenome assembly WNFE01 (sample SAMN13153344, study PRJNA577476) | soil metagenome | isolation source: 200 cm saprolite under Douglas fir tree site 2 hole 2 | place: USA:California | collected 2015-04-18
ACCTGCTCGAAGGCCCGTACCCCGTACGTGTAGCCCTTCTCCTCGCGCAGAACCCGGTCCAGCCGGGACGTGAGCGTGCCGCCCAGGCAGTACGTGCCGAGCACCAGAGCCGGCCATACCCGGTCGTGCCGGTCCGGGCCGATCCGCCCCATGAGCAGCTGCGTCTGGACGGCACCGGGCCGGTCCACGATCACCACACGGCCGGTGTCGTCGGCGATCACCGGCGACATGGGCAGCGGCTCGGTGCTGTCGCCGGTCCATCCGCCGAGCGTGTCGGCGAGCACCGCATCCAGGTCGACACCCGTCAAGTCGCCCACGACGACCGCAGTCGCCGTGCTAGGCCGCACTTGAGCCTGGTAGAACGCGCGGACGTCCGCCGCGTGGATCCGCGCGACGGTGTCCTCGGTGCCCTGGCGCGGCCGGGACATCCGCGCGGACGCCGGGAACAGCTCCTGCGACAGCTGCTTGGCCGCACGTCGGCCGGGGTTGGCCATCTCAAGCGGAATCTCGTCGAGACGGTTACGCACCAGCCGCTCGATCTCGCTGGCCGCGAACGTGGGCGCGTGCAGCGCCTCGGCGAGCAGCCCAAGCGCCTTGGGCAAGCGGGAGACGGGCACCTCCAGCGAGACGCGCGCGCCGAGGTAGTCGGCGTGTGCGTGGAGGGTCGCGCCGCAGCGCTCCAGCTCCGCGGCGAACTCCTCGGCAGTGTGCTGGCCGGTGCCCTGAGACAGCGCACGAACCATGACCGTGGCGATCCCGTCGAGCCCGTCGGGCTCGGCGTCGAGCGGCACGTCCAGGCAGATCTCCACGGCCACCACCTGCTGTCCGGGCCGGTGGCAGCGCAGCACGATCAGCCCGTTGGCGAGGGCGCCGCGTTCGGGCGCGGGGAACGTCCAGGGCTTCGCCTGCCCGGAGGCCGGCTGCGGGTGGAAGTCCATGGTCACGGCGGCATCGGTCACCGCCCAGCTCCTTCCAGCTTGTCGTTCTCGTCGGCCGCGCTGGCCTGGCCGCCGACCCCGCCGACTGCCGTGCCGGCCGTGTCTTCCGAGGTGACGGGCTCGTATACCAGCACCGCACGGTTATCGGGGCGCAGCCGCGCCATGGCAACCGCCCGGACCTCCTCAGCGGTGACGTCGAAGATCCGGTTGACGGCCGTGAACGCGAGTTGCGGGTCGCCGAACAGCACCGCATACCGGCACAGCTCGTCGGCCCGCCCGGCGACCGTACCGAGCCGGTCCAGCCATTCGCGTTCCAGCAGGGCCTGCGCCCGCTCCATCTCCTCGGCGGTCGGCGCCTCCGCGCCGAGCCGCGCCAGCTCCTCGTCGACGGCAGCCTCGATCTGCGGGATCGTGGCGCCGCCGGACGCCTTCACGTCCAGCCAGCCCAGCGAGGGGGCGCCAGCGAGCCGCAGCAGCCCGAAGCCGGCGGTGACGGCAGTGCGGTCGCGCCGCACCAGCCGGTTGTACAGCCGGGACGACATGCCCCCGCCAAGGACGGTGAGCGCCAGGTCAGCCGCGTCACACTCACGCGTGCCGTCGCGCGGCAACCGGTAGGCGGCCATCAGCGCGCGCGCCGGGACCTCCTCCAGGATCTCCTCGCGCAGTTCCTTGCCGATGATGTCGGGGAGCGTGCCGTCGCGGGGCGGCATCTTGCCGTCGTAAGACGGGATGGAGCCAAAGTACTTTTCGACCCAAGCGAGCGCCTGGTCCGGGTCAATGTCGCCGACGATGGCCAGGACCGCGTTGTTCGGCGCATAGTTCGCGCCGAAGAACGCGCGCGCGTCGTCCAGCGTCGCCGCGTCCAGATCGGCCATGGAGCCAATGGGAATGTGGTGGTATGGGTGGCCTTCGGGGTAGGCGAGCGCGGTTAGCCGCTCGAACGCGGTGCCGTAGGGCACGTTGTCGTAGCGCTGCCGGCGCTCGTTCTTTACCACGTCACGCTGGTTCTCCATGGACTCCTCGTCGAGGGCGGCCAGCAGCGAGCCCATGCGGTCCGCCTCCAGCCAGAGCGCCAGCTCCAACTGGTGCGCGGGCATGGTCTCGAAGTAGTTGGTGCGCTCGAAGCTCGTCGTCCCGTTGAGGGAGCCGCCAGCCCCTTGGACCAGCTCGAAGTGGCCGTTTCCTTTGACCTGCGCCGAGCCCTGAAACATGAGGTGCTCGAAGAGGTGAGCCAGGCCAGTGCGGCCCTTGACCTCCTGTCGCGAGCCGACGTCATACCAGAGGCAGACCGCCGCGACCGGAGTCAGGTGGTCCTCGGAGAGCACCAGGCGCAGACCGTTGTCCAGACGGTGCTCGGTCACTGTCAAGTCGCCGGAACCGGCCTGTTCTGTGGCCGTATGACCCACGGGCGTTGTACGTCCCTTCGATCGCGTGCAGGAGAGGTACAGCCACTGTATGCAAGGCGGCTGCTGGATCTGCCGCCCCGGCTCGCGGTCCGGGCGCCATCCCAATGCCACGGTTGGTACGGGACTGGGTACGGCGCGTAGCCCTGATGCCATGCTTGCTGCGCTGTGCTCGCGCTCGCTTGTCCGGTGGTCTCGCGGGGGTCGGTGGTAGTGGCGACCGTCTGCTCAGTGCTGGCTAGTCAACGGTCTGGCTCGTTGACGAGTTCGCGGCATCGTCGTTGCGCTGACTCGGCGCTTGCGTCACGAATTCGACTCCGCTCTGGTGCTGAAGCCAGATGCCTTCGCATCCCAGCTTCTTAGCCAGGCCGAACGCAGGGTCGAGAGCTGGCCAGTCGCGGTCTTCGTTTCCCGTCATGCCGGTCACGCCGTCGAATTCGACACCCCGGACGTAAGCCCCGGGACCGGAACCGTTCCGCTCGGTAATTAGGGTTAGGTGTGTCCCGATATAGATCCGTTCGATGGAACTCGTCATGATACTCCCCCTAATCTAGGGCTTAATCGCGTCTAACCATCATTGCTGCAGGCCATCAAAGGGGGTTGTATACGCGTAACCTTACCCGGCGAAGCCTTACGCCCAAACGAGTCTGTAACCAGTTTTTCGGATGAAGTCCGGCGCAGGTTAGAACACATCCTCAATCAGGTGGTTCATCGCAGAGCAGCCGCAATAATAGGCACCGCGCACGCTATGCGGGCATACGAAATGGTTAACACAGGCCTGTAACCTCCATTGGCACGCGCGTCCGTGACCGGGCCTCTAGTGTCCTGAGTCGCGAGCGTCGCTTACCACCCGCCATTCGCCGGGATACCCGACACGACGGCCGAGCCCCGCTGCCACGTTCGGGATACTGGTGAGTCCGGTGCGCTCGAGGCGAGGGTGAGGCAAGGCATGCGGCGGCTCCTGCGGGTGATTGGCGGCAAGCTGGGGCATCAGCGCGCAGCTCGTTGCCTTACGAACCGGGATCGGCGGCGAGGAACTCGGCCAGGCCCGGCGGCAGGCAGGCGAGTCCTCGGCCTCGGCGCACACCTTAGAGCTCGCTGAGCGCCCGCCTGTGAACTAGCAATCCGCGCTCCACCTCGCCGAGGGCCGCTTGCACCTGGTCATCCTGTTGCCCCGCCTGCGCTGCGGCCAAGTGCTGCCCGAGCCGGTCGAGATGCTGGCCGACGATCCGGCGGACCTCCTCGTCGCTCGCGGCCCCATGCCAGGGGTGCGGTGGCTTTCGGCCGGCCGCGCTCGGCATGCTCGCCAGCGGCGACACCCCGAGTGCCTGTTCCTGATCAGCAAGCAACCGGGCCCAGGTTCTCAGATCGTCAAAGAGCTGGTCGAGCACCGCGTGGAGGGCGTGCGTCTCGGGAACCCTTCGGTGAGCCTGCCTCACGTCCAGAACCGCGTCGATGACCTCGCTGAGCACCCGGTTGAGGGCGGCGGCCGGATCGTCGCGCCGGGCCGCGCTCACGCCGGCACCGATGCGGGCCGACGGCCTCCGCACGCGCAAGGCCCAGCTACTGGATCACGCCATCCCACGCGCGGGACCTCCCTGCTCTGACATCGGGCTCCTCTCGCCCCGGCCAGCCCGGATGAATCCGCTCAGTGAACCAACGAGGTAGTCACGAACAGAGCGTACCGAGGCCGGCCCCGCCTCGGCGGCGCCCGCGACTCGCTTTGCCCAGTCGATCCGGACGTCGCCGACGGCGACCTTCATCACGACGTGCGACCGGGCCCTCGGCACAGGTTTCAACCGGGTTGATGGGTAGTCATTTCCGGGTGAGATCTGAGGTGTCGAACTGCGATGCGTCAGGGTGGGGTGGGACTGGACTGCTGAGTTCGTCCCACCTTGTCTGACGCAGATTAGGTGGTTATCCCCACTGGCCGGGCTGGTTGTCACCGGCGGGCTGCTGGATGATGACGTTCACGCGGTTGTAGGTGTTGATGAGGGCGATGAGAGACACCAGCGCCGCGAGCTGGTCATCGTCGTAGTGCTTGGCCGCATTGGCCCAGGCCTGGTCGGTGACACCACCGGCTGCATCGGCGATGCGGGTGCCCTGCTCGGTGAGTTCCAGAGCGGCCCGCTCGGCCTCGGTGAAGACCTTCGCCTCCGCCAGACTGCGACCAGGTTGAGCCGCACCGAGCTTCCCCCAGCGTGCTCGGCGTCTTTGGTGTGCATGTCGGTGCAGGCGGCGCAGCCGTTGATCTGGCTGGCCCGGATCTTCACCAGCTCCTGCGTGGCGGCCGGCAGGGTCGAGTCAGACACGACTGCTCCCGCCGAGTTGATGTACTTCGCGAACTTCGCCGCAACAGTGCTGTCGTGGTAGTTGAGACGGGCGTCCATGGTGATCTCCTTGCCGTTCTTGCGGGTTACACCCCACTGACCCGACGGCCCGGCAATGTGTGACAGCCAGACGAACGTGATGCGCGTCAGTCCATCCGCGATGTACGGACCGGATACCCGGGCCACCGAACGGCCGCCGGCGAGCGGGCAACGACGGCAGTTGCCTGTTGAGTTAGCTCTGTCCCTCGTCGTGGACGCGCCAAGACCTTCCAAGTGCTCGACTTCGGCCTCAGTCCCAAGCCGCCGCCGGTCTCGCCCTCCAGGCTCGGCCCGGTCACGTATCTCATTGATCGCGGGCATTTGACGGTATCCGCCGTGTCATTGCGCTCCGTTACGGGCCACAGTGCTGACGGCGAGGCGGTCCCGCCTCCGGTCACTTCCCTGACGTGCGGAAATGGCTCCTGCCGCTTGGAGTCACGCAGATGACGAGGCATCTGACGAGGTCTGCCGCCTTCGTCTGCACCCGGTTGGTGTTGACGAATTTGACAAGAACGACGCCGTCGTCTCCACGTTGACCATTGGCGTTGTAGCGGTCGGCGAACGCGCTTGCCGCGGCAGGATCGTTGAGCTTGAGGTTCAGGAAGTAAGCGAGGGGTGTGGACGTCGGCGCGTGCGCGATGTGCCCGGCATCGGCTTCGGTGGCCCAGACGAGGCCGGGGTTGTAGGAGCTGACGGTCCCCGCCAGGAAGCAGCCGAGGCGGAAGCAGGCGTCCGGATAGTCGGGGATAGCAGCGGTGACCGCCGTCCCTGTGACCTCGAACGAGCTCCCAGCCAGGCTCAGCCGATCACCGACGTGAAGACCGAGCGTGTTCGCGAACGCTGCCTCGACGACCACCCCGCCGGACCGGACCCAGACGCCCTGTATCAGCTTCGGCCGATCGACGGACGAGGGCGCCGTGCTCCGCCCCTCCACCTCGGCACCTGCCGTCGTGTGCCCCATCCGGAGGAGCGCCCACGTCACGGGGGAACGGCCCGCTGTGCGCGGCCACGCCCGAGGCGTGCTCGAGGGGCACCAGCCCGCTCATATCGGCCGACCCGGGGCCACTCGGGCCGTTCGGGCCGCCCGGGCGGGCCGACGTTGCCGGCCCAGGGCCATTCGAGCCGTTCGGGAAGACCGTCCCTACGACGTCCGGCCCGTTCGCCGCTGCCCGGGTCCTCGCGTACGGGTTGTCCGTCGTACCTCGGAGCGCGAGCCCGAGTGTCAACGTCGTTGCAGCTGTCGCGATCGCGAGCAGCAGAAGGAGCGCCTGGACTGGCCGGTGACGGATGTCCTTCACCGTGAGGCGGCAGACGAGGAGGACCTTTCCCATCGATCAGCCTTCCAGCCCGGGCGAGGTCTGCGAGGTTCCCCTTCGTACCGTCCGTGAGCCTGGTCTCGTCGACGAAGGCGCCGTCGCGCATCGAGATCATCCGGTCGGCGGTGGCGGCGATCCGGGAGTCGTGGGTGACGATGATCAGGGTCTGCCCGGCCGCGTGCAGGCTCTCGAAGAGGCGCAGCAGCTCCAAGGCGGCCGCACTGTCGAGGTTGCCGGTCGGCTCGTCGGCCAGGACCACCAGCGGGTCGCTTACCAGCGCGCGGGCGATCGCGGCCCGCTGCCGCTGGCCGCCGGACAGCGCGGCGGGCAGGAACTTCGCCCGGTCGCCGAGCCCGACCTGTTCGAGCAGTTCCGCGGCGCGCCGCCGGGCGGCCGCGCTGGTCACCAAAGCGTTCGCTGAGGACGGCGTGCTGGACGGTGCGTTCTACTTGCCTGAGATCCGCGACGGCGGCCCGTACCCGGCGCCGATGGCGATCGGTTTCCACTTCGTGGATGAGGTTGTGCACGCCTGGGACCTGGCCAAATCGATCGGCGCGACGGCCGAGTTCGATGACGAGGTGCTGGACATGGCGCTGTCGATCGCGGCCCGGGTGCCCAACGACCCGGTTACCAGAGGCGACGGGTTCGCGTTCGCGCTGGGCGCCGACCCGGACCCGGACGCGCCGACCTTGGACCGGATTGTCACGTTGCTCGGCCGACGCCCGCCGGGCCTCCACCGAGAACGGCGATGTCAACGTCCATCACTGATCTGCGGCAAGCTTGGCCGTCAAGACGATCTCGGGCACCCCGGCCAGTGCGCGCGACACCGGGCACACCCGCTTGGCCTCGTCCGCGTACGCCTGGAACTGCTGCTCATCGACGCCGGTGACGCGTCCCTCCGTATCCAGGTTTATCCGCGCCAGCGTGGGGGCGCCGTCGATGTTGCGCAGCTGGACGCGCGCGTTCGTGCGCAGCGACTCCGGCGCGTGCCCCGCAGCGCTGAGGATGTTCGACAGGGCCATCGTGAAGCAGCTGGCGTGTGCTGCCGCGATCAGCTGCTCCGGATTTGTTCCTTTCCCCTCGCCGAACCGTGAGTCATAGGAATAGGCACCCTCAAAGACGCCGTCACCGACAGTGACTGTACCCGAACCGCTCTCCACATTCCCGTGCCACTCGGCGCTGCCGTTTCGTACAGTCATCCTTGCCTCCTACACTCGCCCGGTCAGACCTTGAGCATCCATCACCATGGCTGGCGCGCGGGGCGGCCGGTCCCGTGACGGGTAACCCGAACAGCTCGACTCTGCCCCGGAAGCTGGCGGCGGGGTATCCGCAACGTGACTGCACCTTCCGCAGCCCCGTCCCGCCCTGCGCGCTTCACGCTGCAACACCCTGCGATGTGCAGTCAGATTACGGATACCTCCCGAAAGGCCCGTGCTCGATGGTGAGAAGGAGCAGGCAGACACCCCCGCCGGGCCGACCGCCGACTGGGAGATCGATCTCGTGACCGCAATCGGCGAGCGCGCGTGCAGGGTTCCTCAAGAAGAGGGTCAGACTCAGGCATGAAGATGGTGGCAGGCACACAACCCGCCGGGTGAAGGGAGCGGGGCTCCGTGACCGAGGATTCCAGCCGCGCTGAGTGGCTGCAGCAAGCTCGCTCCTACCTTCGCAACGCCGACCCCGTGCTGGCGCGGCTCATCGACGACCGGCCGGCCTTCGACCCCCGGGCGTGGCTGGCCCAGCTCCCGCCGATGGACCTGTACGGTGCCCTGCTGTTCCAGGTCACCGGCCAGCAACTCTCCGTCGCAGCGACCCGCCGGACCCTGGCCCGCATCGAGGCCCTTTTCGACGGCCATCTCCCCTCACCCGCCGAGCTGCTGGGAGCCGATCCCGGTAAGCTCCGCGAGGCAGGGCTCTCGTGGCGGAAGATCAGCACGCTCCGCGAACTCGCTGAGCGGCTGTCGGACGGCCGGCTGAACGCGGACGTCTTGAGCAGGCTGCCAGACGATGAGATCATGGCCGAACTCACCGCGATTCCGGGGATAGGTCCCTGGACCGTGCAGGGCGCCCTCATCATCACGCTCCAGCGAGAAGACGTCGTCCTACCGGGCGACCTCGCGCTCCGCAAGGCCGTCCAGGTCGCCTATCAGCTCGACCATCTCCCCGCCCAGCAGGAGGTCCTCGCCATCGCCGAGAAATGGCGGCCCTACCGCAGCCTGGCAACCAGCTACCTGTTTTCCGCCGCCTTCGAGCGAACCGAGACACCGCCGGTCGCCCCGCACGAGACGTAGCGCGCGCCCGGCGGCAGGTCCTTATCGTCGCCGTAAGCCCGGCTGGCCACGTTGTGAGCGCTCCCGGCTGGCGCGTGTGACCTGGGTGGCAAGGTGAGCATCAAGGCGAATGCAAGATGGCCGTCCGGGCGCGTATCGCACGCTTGTACCGCAGTTCCGGCAGCGGGAACCGCTGGCTGCCAGCTAACGAAAGGGGCGCCTTTCGTGCAGGTGCAGGTGGACCGGCCCGATGGCCTGGACACGGTAAACGGGCAGATGCCCCGGCGGCCGCAGACTGCCGGGACAGTTATGTGCAGTTCAGTGCCGGTGTGGCGCAAGTCCAGCCACAGTGGCAGCAACTGCGTGGAGATCGCCTGGCACCAGGGCGCGGAAGGTGTCAGCATCTTGGTGCGTGACTCCAAGTTTCCCGGCCAGGAACCGCTTGTGTTCACCCCAGGCGAGTGGGCCGCGTTCCTGGGGCGAGTGAAGACCGGGGACTTTGATGTCCTGGCCAGCCCAGCTGTCGCCTGATGAACGCAGGATCCGGCTGGGTGACCGTGCTCCACGGGCCGCTGCCCATTGTCCAGGGAGAAATCTCGCCAGCGGAGGCTCCTGCCGGGACCTCACCGATGGCACTCCCCCGAGCCGGTTACCTCGGCGCTCGATCCGGATGGCCGTGATTTGCTTGGCGCTGGGCGACTGAACGTCATTGCCGCCTCGCTGCGGTTGCCGTCGGCGGGCCGGCTTCAGCCGGGACGCTGGGGTGGCCGGGTCAGCGGCAGGCAGGGAGGTGTGGCTGGTGGGCAGGACCCGGGACGTGCCGCTGCAGAATCGGGTCACGCCGGCCGGGGAGATCGTGTCTGACCCGGGGCGCGGTTTGCTGATGGGCAACCGGGGTTGCCTGCACGGCCCGGATCGTGAGCTGGGCGTCGCACGCTGGCGCTCGAAGCTGTGGATCTGCTGCGTGCTGGCGTGGAAAGACGTTCAGCGCGATCCGATGTCACCGGGCCGCTGGACGGCGCTGTTCTTCCTGGACGAGGCCACGGCGCTCGCGGCCGGGCATCGCCCGTGCGGGTACTGCCGCCGCCCGGAGTTCCTTTCCTTCGCCGAGGCGTGGCGCCGTGCGCGCGGGCTGGCGCAGCGGCCGCGCGCCGGTGAGATGGACGCCCGGCTGCACGCCGAGCGGGTCGATGCGCGCTCGCGGCGCCAGCTGACCCGCCCGGCGCTGGCCGGGCAGTTGCCCGACGGGGTGATGATCCGTTATGGCGGCGTTCCCGGCCTGCTGGCCAGCGGACGCGTTCTGCCGTGGTCGTTCGCCGGCTACCTGGCCCCGGTCACGCTGCGGCCGGCCACGCCAGTGGAGCTGCTGACCCCGCCAGCCACCGTCGCGGCGATCGCTGCCGGCTACCGCCCATTGCTGCACCCCAGCGCCGCGGCCCGCCTTACCCTGCTGCCCGGCTCTACCCGCAGGTAGACGGTTCGCTCTATCCACGGCTCGTTGTGCCGGCCTGCGCCGTCATTGCCCACTGCCTCACCGTGTCACTGCTGCACGTGTTCAGCGCGCGGCTCGCGGTCCAGTACGAGCCGGCCGACGCCGCCCGGTCGCTGGCCGAGGCCGAGCGGCTGTGCCGCCAGAGCCTGGACGAGGTGCGCAGCACGGTAGGGCCGGCCGCGGAATCGAGGTTGCCGGTGGGCTGATCGGCCAGCACGATCGCTGGGTGGTCGGCTACCGCTCAGGCGATCGCGACCCTTGCCGCTCCCCGCCCGCAGCTTGACCAGCTTGCGGCCCAGCTGGGAGGCAGGCCTCTCCGGCGTGCCTGGCCGGCCGGGGGATATTCTCAACGGCGCCTGCCTAGTCGCCTTGCTGTTCTGGTCATTTTGGGGGAATAGTGGGTGGCGCCTACCCCCAGGCACATGGCTGACGCATTACCGTCGTGAGGGACTCCAGATGTGCAACCAGAGCGAGTGGATCGTGCGGGAGGCCTTCCTGGCCTACGACCGGGGCGACGTCGCGCGGATGATGGACTTCGTGGACCCGGACCTGGAATGGACCTACCTCGATCCGGGCCTGGAGGACCCGCAGCCGCAGATCCGCCATGGCCGCGAGGAGCTGGAGAAGGCGCTGCGCCGGCAGGCGGACCTGGGGCTCCGGGCCGAGCTGGAAGCGGTCGTCGCCGCCGGTGATCGGGTGATGCTGGTGATGCGAACGCCGGGGGTCGATGAGTACCGGCACCGGCAGGCCGACGACCGGACACATTACGTTGTCACGGCCCGGGACGGACTGATCGTCGGGCTGCACGCCTGCCGCGACCGCGGCGAGGCGCGGTCGCTCGCCGGAATCGGCTAGACGACCCGGCTGGGACCCAGCTGCGCGTAGGCCTTTCACTCTCGCACGGGCCGAAGATGGGGCTGCTGAGGTACCGGGCAGGAAGCTGAAGCCGGGTCGGGCGCTCGACATGCCGTTCAGGGGAAGTCCGGCGCGACGCAGTGGAACTCGTCCTGGAGCCCTGCGAGGATCTTGCGGTAGACGAGGGACCGTGACGGGCTTCCGTGCAGTAGATGCACGGTCTCGCCGGACCCAGCGGCGGCTCCGCCGGCCGGCTGGCCATTCGTTCCGCACGGAACGACTATTCAGTCACGTTGCTGAGCCGGCGCGAGCCCGCTGAGACTGCCGTCTTATGGCGGGATTCCTTCCAGTGTGGTGGTTCGCGGCTGGGGCGGGCCGCCGTCAGGGCACCAGGATGATCTTGCCGAGGGCGGTCCGGCCGGAGGACTCGGCCAGTTCCATGGCCGCGGCCACTTCGGCCAGCGGGTAGCGGGCGGCGATCTTCGCGGTGAGCACGCCGTCGCATAGCAGGCCGAACAAGTGCGTGAGATCGGTGCGCAGCCGGGCCCGGAACGCTTGCCGCTTGGCTGACTCCGGCTTTCCTGCACCCGCCCAGACGTTGTAGAAGCTCGCGTGCTTGCGCGTGGGCAGGTAGTTCCAGATCGCCAGTTTCGCCAGCAGCCGCAGGAAGCCGGGCAGCACAGGGCTGGTGTCATCGAGCTTGCTGGCGATGCTGTAAGAGACCAGGGTGCCGGTGCGGTTGAGCAGCCGGTAGGAGCGGGTGACGCTTGCGCCGCCAAGGTGGTCGAACACGGCGTCCACCCCGTGGGGAGCCAGTTCCCGGACTCGCGCGGCCAGATCGGGGTCCCGGTAGTCGATCGGCTCCACTCCCAGGGCGCACAGCGCGTCGTGGTGGCGCGGGCTGGCCGTGCCGATCACACGTGCGCCCGCATGCCGGGCAAGCTGCACCAGGATCGTGCCCACGCCGCCGCTGGCGCCCAGCACGAGCACCGTCTGCCCGGCCTGCACCTTCGCGCTGTGGTGCAGCATCTGGTACGCGGTTACCCCGTTGACGATCAGCGTCTCCGCCTCGTCGGCGCTGACCCCGTCGGGCACCTCCACCAGGTCGGCGGCGGTCAGCAGGACGGCTGTGGCCCAGCCGCCCGTCTTGGTCAGCGCGGCCACCCGCCTGCCGGTCAGCGAGCGGTTCACGCCGGGGCCGACAGCCTCGACGACGCCGACGAGGTCGTAGCCGGGCACGAACGGGAACGGGGGCTGGCCGTAATACCGGCCCCGCCGCATCGCGCTCTCGGCGAAGGACACGGCCGTCGACTCCACACGCACCAGTGCCTGCCCGGCGGCGGGTGGCGGCAGCGCGCGCTCGACCAGCCGCAGGCCAGACGGCTCGACCTTGCCCGGCAGCACCACCTCGGTCGCAGTCACGGACACGGTGGGGACGTCCATCCCGGTCATGGCCAACTCCTCAAATCCGGCTTCGCACCGGCAGTGCACGTGACATGATCTGACGATAGTTATAGGTCCTAACGCAAGAGAGTACCTGTTAGACTTCCCGTGTCAACTCGTCCAGAGGTAAGGATCGATGCCGGCCATGCCCGCGCCCGAGCCGCTGACTATGCGCGAGCGCTACCGGGCGCAGGTACGTGGCGAGGTCAAGCAAGCGGCGCTGAGCCAGCTCGCGGAGTCAGGGCCCGCAGGCCTGTCGGTCTCGGCGATCGGCAAGCAGCTCGGGGTTTCCGGGCCCGCGCTGTACCGCTACTTCGCCAGCCGCGACGAGCTGCTGACCGAGCTGGTCATCGACGCCTACGCCGACCTGACTGACGCGCTGCGCGCCGCGGCAAGCCAGCCTGCAGGCCTGGAGCCGCGCCCCCGGTTCGAAGCACTCGCCCGCGCCTACCGGTCCTGGGCGCTGGCTCAGCCGCACCGGTACCGGCTGCTATACGGACCGCCGCTGCCTGGCTACGACGCACACGCGCAACGACTCGTGGACGCCTCCCAAGCCGCGATGAACCAGCTGCTTGGCGTTCTGCGGGAGCTCGGGGACCGCACCGCCCCCGCGCCCCCCCAGCCGCTAGCATCCCAGCTCACGGCCTGGGCGCTGGCACACGACCCCGGCACCGGCCCAGCGACTGCCCTGCGCGCCCTGCTTGTCTGGAGCCGCCTGCACGGCCTGGTGAGCCTGGAAATCGCCGGGAACTTCGCGGCCATGGGCATCGATCCCGACCAGGTCTTCGAGGCGGCGCTCGGTGCGCTCGCCGTTTGAAAACGCGCCTCAGCGCCACACCCACATGCTGGTCCGATGCGTGCTATTGGCGCTCATGGCCGCGCATATCGGTCAATCTGTTGTGTCGGTGGACTCCTGCGGGCATCCGTGCCGCGTCTGCTTGGTGAGAACCCGGCGGCTGCTGACGGTGTATTCATGTGCGTCTGCTTGTTGAGTGAGGAGCCATCGACGACGCGGAGGCAATAGCCCGGTCCCGTGGCGGCGACTTCCAGAAGATCGTTAATTTCGGCGACGTGACCGAGGTCGAGGTGAACGGCACCAAGGGCCTGTGGATCAAGGGCCCGCATGTCCTGGTGTACATCACCCGCGACGGCACATCGGCCGCCGCCTCGGCTCGGCTCACCACCGGAAACACCCTGATCTGGGGCACGCGGCAGGTCGCGTTGCGCCTGGAAGGCAACCTCGGCAAGACAGCCGCGCTCGCCATCGCCAACTCAGCGCACTGACACCGCGTCAGCCGGCGCAGGAACCTGCAACCGGGTGGCGGTGTAGCAGAAGTGAGGCACAACGGAAGGAGCGCCCCCATGCCGTGCAGGCTGATTGTTGCAACCGCTATTGCCGCAGGTATGAGCGTCGCCCTGCTCGGCTGCACTGGCGGCCCGGCCCAGACAGCTACCAGCTCGGCGCCCGTTGCCGGACCTACCGAGGGGTCGCCCAAGGGTGCGCCAGCCGGGCCGGCCAGGTATCCGGCGCGGCCGGTCGCTATGGCTGACGCCCGGTACTGCCCGGTGACGATCGGCCACCCGGTGCCGAGGACGAAGCCCTGGCGGGACCTGCTGTTCGGCTGGCCAAGTGCTTATGGCAATGGCTCGCTCTGGGTCGGCTCGCTGTGGCCGCACGGAGTTGTCATCATCACCCCGGACAACGTCGATCCGGACGGCCGCCTGGAGATGAAGTTCGGCTGGTACCGGTTGACCAGCGGATATCTCACGATCACCGGGCGGCGGCTGGACGCGCCAGCTCCCCCGTTGTCAGGAAGGACGGCCGGTTACACGCTGACCGGGTTCAATGCTTCAGGCGTGATATTCCCCACCGAGGGTTGCTGGCAGGTCACCGGACGAGTCGGCCAGGCCGCCCTCACCTTCGTCACCTTCGTGATCAAGGGCCACTGTGACCTCAACGCAGTACCGATCCGATGCGTTGCGGGTCGTGCCCGCTAACTACATCGCCAGACAACCGGCGTGATGGTCCGTAATCTTCGGCTTGCGGGCCGGCGGGATGGCCCGCAAGTGAACATACGGCCACCCTGGCACGGGAGGGCGGCCGCGCGCGCAGAACCGGGTCTTTTGAGCGCGAACCAACACTCCTGCCCATCCCCGCCACGACGGGCCCCTCCCCCGCAAGGCCAGCGCCGCGGGCGCTGATCGACGGGATCCGGTGGCGGGTGCGGGTGGGCGCCCCGTGGCGCGATGTCCCCGAGCGCTACGGACCCTGGCGCAGTCAGTGAGTCTTGGTCAGTCGCCGTCGGCACAGGATCTCATGTGCGTGGCCTGAGCCGGAATGCCATGAATCCTCTGGGCTCACGGCCAAGCCGCTCGTACTCCTCGGGGTCGATGCCGGCCGCTTCGGGCACGGGGCGTGGTTCCAGCAGGCGCTCGATGACGAACCCGGCCGCGAAGATCTCCTCGCAGGTCGTCTCCAGCGGCGCCAGCCAATACCGCACTGACCAGCCCTTGCTCCACGTCTCGTGAACGGTCCGGACCTCGAAATAGCTGCCTCCATGGCGGAGCCAGTCACCGGTGGGATGCTGGCGTGAAAGCACCAGAGCGCCGCCGGGGCGCAGCACCCGGCGCAACTCGCGCAAAGCGCCGACCCGGTCATCGACATATTCGATCGCCAGCGCACACAAGACCAGATCGACGCAGCCATCAGGCAGCCAGCCGATCGGATCACCAAGATCATGCACCCGGAAGTCGCCCTGTCCGACACGCGCCCGGCAGATCTCCACCATCCGCGGGCTCTGGTCAAACCCTGCCACCTGCGCCCCGCGGCGGACCAGTTCCCCCGCGTACAGACCCGGGCCGCATGCCGCGTCAAGGACCCGCTTGCCAGCCACATCCCCTAGGAGCGCCAGGCACGCCGGCCGGTCGTAATAGGCGTTGAAGAAGCCGTCCTCGGCATGCTCGAGGAACTCATCCGCGAAAACGTCGTACTGGGGCTCGCGGCCTACTGTGCCGTCCATTCTGCCAATCCTTCCACCGCGCGCATGGCCATCCACAGCGGACACGATCACGGATTCCCGGCACACGATCACATAGGTGCCGCGCGGCGGGCGTGGACTGGCGGCCAGGCCGGGTCTACTTCCTGACGCTTCTCGAACCCTCGCGGGACGACCGGACTCTGGCCCTTACCGCCAGGTCGTATCGCTCATAGCCGCGGGCAGGGTCGGTCTGTGCTTAAAGGCGCTGGGCCTTACCGGGTGAGCGTTTCCTTCGGACGTATCACGCAGAACTCGTTTCCCTCCGGGTCGGCCAGGACAGTCCAGGACTCTGTGCCGGCCTGCCCGATGTTGACCCGGCTCGCCCCGAGCGCAAGAAGGCGCTCGATCTCCTGGTCGCGGTCCTGCGCGCTGGTGGTGAGGTCGAGGTGCACGCGGTTCTTGACGGTCTTCGCGTCGGTGACCGGCATGAAGCACATGCCGACGGGCGCGTTCTCGTCGGTTCCGATGACGATCTCGCGCTCACGCTCGGAGAGAACCTTCCAGCCGAGCGCCTGGGTCCAGAACCGGGCCAGCCCGGGCAGGTCGTGAGCGTCAACAACGATGTGATGGAGTCGGACAGGCATGCCGTCAGTATGCGCGGGCACGCCGCACTGCATCCCGCGAACCCGCCCGCTTCTGCCGCGGCCAGCGCGTTGGGGAGGACAGCGCGCTTCCCGAACAGATGTCGTCATTGCGCAGCCGGAGCATGGTCCAGTGCCGCCCGTTGTAATGCCACGTTCCAGCGCCCGGGTCGCCAGCGCGGTCGGGGCAGCCGAACACCCAGACATCGGCGGCGCTGAACACTGCGGCCCCGCCAATTACAACGTCGCCGAGCGGTGTTTTGAGCTGAGACCACCGCTTGCCGTCCCAGCGCAGCACCACGGAGATCACCTTGGGGCCCGGGACTCCGAAGTCTCCGCCGAACGCCCATGCGTTCGACGCGGAGGAGCCCGCCACCACCTGCAGGAAGCCGCCGAACTTCCCACCTACCCCCGCGGGCAAGGTCGCGCTCCCCCAGGATCTCCCGTTCCAGTGCCGCACAAACGGCTTACCCGTGCTGGTGAGTCCGGCAGCCCACGCGTTGTTGGGTGCGGTCGCTGTCACGCCCAGGAACGAGTCTTCAGCGTTCCGGTAGACGACGCGCCAACCGGGGGAGCGGGACGGCTGAGCCGACGCGAGACCGGTTGACATTGCCAGCGCAACGGCGGCGCCGACGATGAGGACCCGCGAGACCGAGCGAATACCTAAGGCCGAGCGAATGGACATGCGGAACCTCCACGACTACGCCGGTCGATGGCGCTGGGAAGGCACCCGGACGGAATGCAGAATCGATGTCGCATGTTATCGCTCCCCGTCTAGAATCGAATAGACCTAAACAAACTGATATCACCCGGCGCGATATGAAACACGTTTTGTTGCGGATGGGATTCTCGTCTGCAACAAGCCTCAGACCTCCGGCAATCGGTCCTTGATCGTTGTTAAATCCGAGGCTGGCGTGGCGAGCCGGTAGGTGATGGGCCGGGTGTCGCCGGGCATGCGGGGCGGCGTGGCGTTGATCTCGTCGAGGAGCAGGGCGAGGGCGCGGGCGATCCGGGGCGCGGCCGGCGGGTCGAGGGTCACGGTGATCGTGCGGGGCGTGCGGGTGATGGTGCCGCCGAGGTGGAGCAGGTGACGGCTGATGGCCCGGTACTCGCCGGGGTCGCGCAGGTAGTCGTTGAGCCGGTTGCCGAGCCAGTGTTCGGCGGCGGCGGCGAGCAGCCGCAGCACCATCTGCAGGGACCGGCGCCGGGTGCGCAGGATGGCTTTCTGCGCGCCGGGGGTGACCTGGCTGGCGGGCAGCTTGGCGGGGATGTGCTTGAGCGCCGCCTTCGCGGCGGTGACAGCGTCCCTGGCCTGGGTGATCTTGTTCTCGGCGGCCGGGATCGCCGTGTTCTTCGCGGCGGCGGAGAGCTCCGGGGTGGTGAGCAGGGTGGCGAGCTCGCGCTCGGCGGCGGCCAGGGCCTGCTCGGCGCTGCGCAGCCGGGCGCGGCCGACCTTGCGCTCGGGGTTACCGATGAGGTGGGTGTCGTCTTGGAGGCTGGCGTGGTAGTCGGTCAGCCAGTGGATGCCGTAGTGGGCTTCGAGGTATTTGAACAGGTTCTCTTCCCGCCAGCGGCAGCGCAGCCAGGCCAGCAGCGCCGCCGCGGGCGCGGCGGTGTCGCTGGTGAGGACCTGCAGGACGGGCGCGCCGTGTTCGAACAAGGTAATCTGCCGGGCCTGGCCGTAGTCCTTGATGGTCACGGTCTCATCAGCGAGCCACACGACCTCGGCGGGCTTGCCGTCGCCGCGGGCGGCCCAGAACCGGCGCGGCGCGGCCGCCGCGGGGGCGAGCGGGGCACGCCGCCAGGTGACCCAGCCGGCGTGCTGGCCGCGGATGGCGCGGAACACCTGCGGGTAGGAGCCGCCACGGTCGAAGCCGAGCAGGATCTGGGCGTCGGGCCCGAGGACCTGCCGTAGCTGGGTCAGGGCGGGGGGCAAGGTGGCGGAAAGCCCGGACGGCTCCCCGTCGGCGAAGCACACTGCCCGGCCCCGGTAGCCGGTGACCACGGTGCCGGCGCGGCCGGGCTGGGCGTGCCGGCGCTTGGTGTTCCAGCCCTTGGGCACCGGCTTGGCGCCCTCGTAGGGGACGAAGTGGTCATCGACGTAATACACGTGCAGGCCGGGAGCGTCGGCGGCCAGCATCGCCGCGCCGAGCTGACGCTGCAGCGCCAGCGGGTCGCACGTCCCGGCGATCGCCGAAAGCCGGGGCCGCAGCGTGCGCAGGCCGGGGAGCCGGCCGATCCCGGCCAGGATCCCGGCCTGACCGGGGATCAGGTGCTTGGTCCCCTCGGCCGAGGACACCCCGGGCGCGAACGCCAGTGACGTGGCGGCCAGCAGCGCCAGGTCGTCGTAGCGGGGCCGGGCCAGGCCCGGCGGCAGCGCGGCCGCCAGGATCGCCTCGGCGCCGATCCGGTCGAGGTAGGCGTGGGCCAGCATCGCCCCCGCATACCGGCTCGGCGCCGCCTCAGTTCCCGCAGCCGGGCCCGGCCCGGCCGCGGGCCGCGAAGACGGCTCCGGCCCCGGCCCCGGCCCCGGCTCCGGCGCCGCGGGCCCGCTTGCCTGCGGCCCGGGTGCCGCGGGCCCGCCCGGCCCGGGTGCCGCGGGCCCGGCCTCTGGCCCGCCCGCCTGCGGCTCCGCCTCGCCTGCGGGCCCGCCGCCGGGCAGCTGCTCCTGCACGGCGGCCGGGCCCAGGCGGCGGAACACCGTGGACTGGGCGACCTGCAGCCGGCGGGCGATCTCGCTGTCGGAGGCGCCCCCGGCCCGCCACCGGGCCGCCTGCTCCCAGGCGCCGGCGGCCAGCTTGCGGGGCCGGCCCGGAGCCCGCACCAGCCCGGCGGTCCCCTCCCGCAGCGCCCGGTTGTGCAGCGTGGCCACGTAGTTCTCGGTCAGCCCCATCACCTCGGCCACCGCCCGGCCGCTGAAACCCAGCTGCCGGCACACCGCCACCGCGACGTTGCGCAGCCCGGCGTCACCAGACGGGTAGCAGGCCAGCACCACCGGCCCGGCCAGGATCCAGGTCGTCCCGTCGCGGTCCGCGCGGTGCAGCAGGCTCGGGTCGGGCATGCCCTCCAGGATGGCCGCGGCGGCTGGGGTCATGCCCCAATCCTACCCAGATTTAACAGGTTTCGCATAACTTTGAGGTAAAGGAAACCACAGGCCAGGCGGCCTGCGGCTCACCGACTGCCGGAGGTCTGAGCCTTGACGCGGAAGAGAGCTTGGTGTAGCGCGTACGAGAGAGCCGTGATCCGGTTCCAGGCAGCCACGATGGCACCCACCACCCATGGCCAGGCGCCAGGCTTCTGACCCGGCGGCGGCCCGATTGCCCGGCGGTCCCGCTTGCCCAGATCCCAGCCCGCCGCTAGATGAGCTGGTGGCTGGGCCGCCGAAGCGGGCCCAGCCAGAGGTGCCGGGCTGGGCCGAGTGCGACTCATCGTTGGTCACCACATCGGGAAGCAGACGGCGCGGAACGCATCCGGGCCAGGCTGGGATTAACAGCGCTTCACCGTAACTCCTCTCTCGAGACGGTGACGAACGGATGGTTCTGTCAAGTTCGTTTGACCCACCGGGACAGCTTGACCTGGCTGTCCCGTCTCCGGTAAGTCGGCCCTGTCTCACTGATTCCGGCCCATTAGCGGCCGGGTCTCAATTAAGGCGGCCCGCTGTGGTCGGGGCGGGCCGCTAGCGAAAGCACGCAGGGACGCAGCAGCCTGATGACCTGCACCGGGTCGGCACTGACGAGTTCGTCGGACTTGATGAGGTGCCGGGAGACCATGAGGCCGAGGATAATGGCGCTGATGATCGCGGCCCGCAGGTTCGCGTCGTCGGCGGGGATGGCCTGGGCGATCTGCGCCTGGTAGCGGGCCGTGGCGGCGCCGGCGGCGCTGGCGGCCTCGGGGTTGGTCAGCATCGAGCGCAAGACGGTCAGCGACGCGACCGGCTCGCTCGCCAGCCGACTGGCGAGCCCGGCGAGGATCTGCTCGGTCGCCTGCCCGGGCGCTCCGCTGACCTCGGGGACGGGGGCGGCGTCGATCACTCGCCGGAATAGCTCCTGCTTGGACCCGAAATAGTGCATGACCAGGCCCGCGTCGACTCCCGCGGCCGAGGCCACGGCCCGGATGGTGGTGCGCTCGTATCCGGCGGCGAAGAAGGCCCGGGTAGCGGCGTCGAGGATGCGCGCTTCGGTGCGGCGGCGCTGCTCGGCGCGTGAATTGGGCCGGGGAGTGGTCATTGTTTCATTCTACGGGTGTTGACCGGAGGCTCATTTGATTCTACGCTCATTCAATCAACGCCTGTTGAACGAACTACCCGAGTGAAGGGAAACGCCGCATGTCATCCGCCACGCCCGCCGACGTCCTTGCCCGGCGCCGCCACCTGATCCTGAACGGCGATGCCGACGGCTTCGCTGACCTGTTCGCGCCCGATGCGGTGATCGAGTCGTCCTTCGCGGGGCCGCCTGGCATGCCCGCGCGCCTGGAGGGCCGGGAGGCGATCCGCGAGTACTCGCGGCGCGTCATGGCGTCGCCGCTGCGGCTGGAGAACTTCGAGGTGGTGGAGTTTTACCAGACCCAGGACCCGGAGGTGGTGATCGTGGAGATGCGGACGAAGGGGACCGTGACCACGACGGGCCGGTCGTTCACGGCAACGTCCATCCAGATCCTCCGGATCCGGGAAGGTCATATTGTGCTCTCCCGTGACTTCGCCGACCCCCGGGTCCTGGAAGACGTGATCGGGGAACCGCGTCCGGGAAGCTGACGCGGGTCCCGGAATGTGCGCGGAGATAACGCGCTCAGCGCCCGATCCTGCTCCGGTTTCCCCGGGCCCCGGCCTGGCCTGGAGGCAGTCCGGGCTGGCTGGCAAGACGTCGGGTGCGGATGTAGTCCCTGACGGCCGCGTATGAGGCGTCGGAGTCGTGCTGGTCGGTCACGGTGGTCCAGATCTCCCAGATGGTGCCGGGCTCGCCGGCCAGCTCGTCCAGGACGTCCCGGACAGGGTCAATGGCCCGTGCCGGCCGGGTTGCCTGCTTGCGGGGCGGCGGCCCGGCGGGTGCGCCGAGTGCCTGGCGGACCATGCGGCGGTGAACATGGTGGCGGCCGGCGATCTGCCGGATGGACATGCCGTGTTGAGTTTCGTCGCGGATGATGCCGAACAGCCGGGCCTTGCGGGCTGCCTGGGGTTCTCCGGGTGGTGGCGGGCGGTGCGGCCTGCTGGCCGGCGGGAGCCCGGTGAGGGCGCGGGTGAGTGCGGTCAGGGTGCTGCCGCTGACCGCGGCGAGCCGCCGCAGGCGGATGGCCCCGGTGGGGACGTCGGGGTTGCGGACGTATACCTGCAGCAGGCTCGGGCGGAGGTGGTTGGCGCGAGCCAGACGCCGGATATAGGACTCGGCGGTTTCCCCGGCCGCAGGCCGGACGCGGACCGGGAGCGGGGGCGGGAGCGGTCCGTCGTCAGGTATCACGGGCCGCTCCGGGGCCGGCGTCGGCCTGCGTCGGCGGTCTCGGATGCGATGTCAACGCCGATGGAGTCGAGGGTGGCGCGGGTGATCTTCTCGGTGCCGTCGAGAACGGCCTGGATCGCGGCGCCGCGGATGAGGCGCAGCAGGCTGCCGATCATGCCGCCGGTGCGGCGGTGCAGGTACTCCTCGAGCCCGGTCAGGGCACCGGGCTGGTGGCGGTGCAGGCGGAGGCTGTCTTCCAGGGCGGAGATCAGCCCGGTCCAGGAGTCGCCGCGGGGGAACGCGCTGGTCCGGACCATGCCGAAGCGCCCGGCGATCTGCTCGCCGCGGGTGCCGGACAGCAGCCCGGCGCGCTCGACGTCGATGCCGGCGTAGACGAACGTGGCCGGGATCCGCTCGGAGAAGTACTTGAGCATGTCGGATGCCTCGGCGCCGGCACGGGTGGCGAGGTTGACGTTGTGGATCTCGACTGCGACCAGGCCGGCGCGGGTGTCGGTGCAGACCCCGCAGACGGCCTCGATGATGTCAGTCAGGTTCGCCCGGCGGATGACGGGAAGGCCGAGGAACCGGGCGAACTCGATCGCTATCATCTTCGCGGTCGCGGCCGGCGGGACGGTGATGTAGATGACCGGGATGTCGCCGCCGGAGCGGGGGTGGCGCTGGCGGTGGACGGCCTCGAGGGTCTTGCCGAGCTGGGTGATCGCGGTGGTCTTGCCGGTGCGCGCCGGGCCGGACAGGATCAGGCCGCACCTGCCGGAGTCGGCGTTGCGGTTGAGGTAGGACAGCCTGCGCCCCTCGGTGATGACCTTGCGGATGACCGGGGTCGCGACGACCAGCAGCCGGGAGTGGTGATTGAGCCGGGCCTCGTCATAGGCCAGCCGCCCGGCATCGCTGAGCCGGCGCCACCGCCGGTCTGGCAGCAGTTCCGGCGGGACAGGCTCATCATCGACGAACCGCCGCCAGCCGGCCAGCACGGTGAGCTGCCGGTGCAGAGCCTCGTCTTCCGTGCCGCCAGCGGGTGCGGCACTGGCGGCGGGCTCGCTCACCAGCGTTTCTTCGCTTCTTCGTGGGCGTTGAAGATTCCCAGGGGGATCACCTTTGGCGACCGGCTCGCCGCTGTCCTGCTGCGGCGTTTCCGGAGTATCCCCGGTCCTGGGGGGCACCGGATCGGCGGGTGTCCCGGCTCCCGCGCGTGCTGCCGTGGCCGCACGTGTGCGGGCAGCGACCCGCCGGTCCCGGGCCAATGGCCGCCGCTGCGGCCTGCCCGTGCTCGCGGCTTCTGTCCCAGGGTCGTCCGGCGGCCCGTGGTAGGCGCGGCGCAGCAGGTCATCGACGGCCTGGGCGCGTTCCAGCTCACTGGGACCCGGCTGCCCCTGCGCGGCCAGCCGCCCAGAGACATGGTCCCAGGCCAGCTCCCCGAATGGAGCCAGGACTTTCTCCAGGTACTTCCACGGGCAGGTGATCCAGCCGCCGGGCCCCCGGACGAACACCCGGGACACGTCATATGGGTCGTGGCGGACCTCCCATAGTCCCTTCCGGGCGGCGACGCCGGATCTCTGCTGCCTGATCGGGTTCAGCTCCGGGGCGTCGTATGTGCGGTGACTGATCTTGATGCCGTAGGCGTTGACGGCACGCCATACCGCGGGCAGCAGCTCGATGTGGTCCTCGGCGCTGAGCGGGACCGGCACGTATCCGGCTGCCTCGATCAGCGCGGCGTACTTCTGGTTCGGCGAGAACGTGCGCTGCGGGTGCAGCGGGTCCCGTAGTCCGTCGTGGGCCCTGTTCTGCCAGACCGAGATGAGCCATTCGTCCAGAAGGTCCTGCATCTGCATCAGGGACCACAGCGGCTGCCCCTCCACGTGGCGGCCCCGCCGGTCGGCGCTGCGCCCGAGGTAGCCGGCGGCGAACTGGCAGAACAGCGTGCCCAGCGAGGAGAACATCTTCTCGATATGCGGCGTCCGAGCCGGTCGCCAGGTGCGCCGGCTGGATGCTGATCCCCAGGTGCCGGCACGAGGAGCGGAAGTTGTCGGAGACGAACACCGCCCCGTGATCGCAGTTATGAAGACATCTTCATAAGCTGGATCGGGGGTATTCATCTGACCGGACTAGACTGAGTGCTCATGGATGCGTTCCGGCCGGTGGCGGGGGTGCACTACCCGAGGTCCGCCGGGGAGTTTCAGTCGTGGTTCAGGACCGATGACGATTGCCTTGACTACCTGGACTGGCTGCGGTGGCCTGACGGGTTCGCCTGCCCGGAGTGCGGGCAGGCCGGCGGATGGGCGCTTGGCGATGCCCGGTACAAGTGCGCAGCCTGCGGCAAGCGCACGTCGGTCACGGCTGGCACCTTGTTCGACCGGCGGCGGACGCCGCTGACGGTGTGGTTCGCCGCGTGCTGGATGTTCGCGACGCAGAAGGACGGCGTCTCGGCGCTGAGCGTGCAGCGGGCGCTGGAGATCGGCTCGTACCCGACCGCGTGGGCGATGCTGCACCGGCTGCGGTCGGTACTGGTCCGCCCGGGCCGTGAGCTGCTGGCCGGCACGGTGGAGGTGGATGAGACCTTCATCGGGGGCGAGGAGCCCGGCCTGCGCGGGGGCCGCCAGCGCGGCAAGAAGAGCCTGGCCGGCATCGCGGTCGAGGTGGCTGAGCCCAGGGGCATCGGCCGGTGCCGCATGCAGATCCTGGCTGACGCGTCAGCGGAGTCGCTGCACCCGTTCGTCACCGCGAGCATCGCGCCCGGGACCAGGGTCATCACCGACGGCTGGCAGGGCTACGCCGGGCTCGCCAGGCTCGGCTACGTCCACGAGCGGCGCAGCCAGCGGGCCGCCCGTTCCCGCGGCGAGGACCCCGGCAAGCTGCTGCCCGCGGTGCACCGGGTGGCGTCCCTGGCCAAGCGCTGGCTGCTGGGCACCCACCAGGGCTCGGTCGACGACGCGCACCTGGCCGCCTACCTCAACGAGTTCGTGTTCCGCTTCAACCGGCGCCGCTCCCGCAGCCGGGGACTGCTGTTCTACCGCGTGCTCGAGCTCGCAATCGCCCACGACCCCGTCCGGTACCGGAGCCTGGTCGCCAGCCCGAAGCCGAAGGCCCGCCGGCCGGCACCGCCAGGTCAGCGGGGGCAGCCGCCTAGCATGGACCGCCTGCCGGCTGCCCGGCCATGGCGTGCCGCTGACCTGCACTAGTCCGGTCAGATGAATACCCCAAATCCGCCTTATGCGGATATCCGCATAAGGCCGAACGTGACCTGCGACCCTCGAAAACCCAGCAGAAGATCTCCGGACGGCTCCGCTCGGAGAAGACCACCCGGGACCGGTACGCCATCCGCGGATACGGCTCGACCGCCGCCAAGCACGGACACCAGATCTTCACTGCCATCCGCGACGCACTCGTCGGAAACCCCTGGATACCACCCATCCCAGCAACTGCCTGAACTACGTCCAAAAGCAATCACACAACGCAGCTCACTGGTAACTCAAGCCAAGACCTGAATGTTTACCAACAGGCTTGGATCTCGCCGGACTTTAGAAGATCAACTAATCAAGCTTTCCCAGGCCAGAGACCGTGGTGGACGACCTGTACGGATTTTGCAAGCAGGGGGCCAGCCGACGCGAGAAGCCTCACTACTGCCGAATCTGCCCGTAAGTGTCATCAAGGGCGATAAGCACTAGGGCCTCTGTGCCGAGTTGCAGGCGGATGGACTTGGCCACTGGGCGAGCTGGCCCAGTCGGTACGGCTGCCATGGCTGTCCCGATCCGTAGCGGCACCATCGGCCGTATGGTAGACGTCCCACTGCGGCGGCCAAGGTTTGCAAGGTGGGTTGCAATTCATCTCCGTCCGGCCCAGTTCACCTTGGTATATGGAGGCGGTGTGACCTGCGGCGCGGATGCCCACGAACCGCTGCGGACCCGTCCCGCTCAAGCTTTTAATCCGCGGCTTCGAGCCACCGCCCCAACTGGCCAAGCTGGAAGCTGTACAGCACTCCGAGACAGCAACGCCATCGACTGCGAAGGGCTCCGTTGGACTCCTATCGGTCACTGACCTGCTCCAACGACCGCTATAGGCCGGTCTGGCGCTAGTTCGCATCGGGGGGCGCGGCAAGTCCTCCTGATCACCAATGTTGACCTCAACCGCATGCCAGCTGACCGAGCCGTAGCGGACAGCCGAGGCAGCGTTGGCCCAGGCCAGCGACCGTATACGACGCCACCTGTTTGAGGCGCGATGCAGCCACTCGTCGCCGGAGGCCTCGGGTGAGCCCGGCGGCCAGCGCCGACTCGGCCAGGGCGTTGGGCGCTGCAGGTGGTGTCAGTCTTGAGGCCGTGCTGCACCTGGCGCACCTTCACGCCAGAGGTGACCCAGGTCCCTGGTTCGGTGGTGCCCCTCGCCATAGGGCCGGTGAGTGCTGGTCGGAGGTGGCCCTCGACGGCGGACCGCTGGGCATGAGGTCAAGCTGACTGTCATACACGATGGCGTTGGCCGGGACTACCGTGGTAGAAACGGTCAGCGGAGGCTGGCCACAGGTACTGTCCGAGCCAAAGAGGCTGCTCCAAGCCGGCCAGCTCGCAGCGCGGACAAGAACTGAGCGGCTGCGGTGACCAGACGCACGCGACGATGGGGGAGGGGATTGCCGCGCTGGTCAAGATCTGATGGCCAGAGGTAATGGTGTCCGGATGGCACGGGTGTCTTCCAATACGAGGGGCCTGTCCAGGGACCGTTGGTTGGTCCCGTTCGGGACTTCGCTAACCGTATGAGCCCGCGGGAGCATGAATGAGACAGGTAAGCCCAGCGGCGAGCGTGCCCGCGTCAGTGAGCCGGTACTTGCTGCCGCATGAGCGCTCGTGCATTACGGTCCGCATACATCCGGCGACGCTGGCTGGGCCGCTCATCCTTGTCTCCGGTGGCCTGGTGGCGGCCGGGGAACTGACCAGGCGCTCAGTGCGCCCGAAGATCGTCTGGGGAGCGTACCTGTGCGTCCTGCTGTACTTCCTGCAGCGGGTAGCAGCCCGGCAGGCGACGTACTTCACCGTGACGGACAATCGGATGATCCTGGTCAGCGGGTTCGTGGTCCGCAAGGTGGCGATGATGCCATTGACCAGGGTGACCGACATGAGCTTCCGGCGCTCGGCGCTGGGCCGCTTGCTTGGCTACGGTGAGTTCATCATCGAGTCCGCCGGTCAGGAGCAGGCGCTGCGCACCATTAACTTCCTGCCGTATCCGGAGCAGCTTTACCTGGAGGTCTGCGGCCTTGTCTTCCCGGGCGCGGTGGCCGAGACCCAGCAGGATGAAGACGACTTGCCCGATTGACACTGTTGAGTTGTCAAGTTGCTAGCGCTCAGAGCGTGAGACAAGGACAGAAGCGGCGGATCGCCGCTCAGATCGCGGGATCGGGCAAGCTAAGCGCTGACCACAGTCCTGACCACAACGGCATCCGACTCCCTGCCGCAACAAGCGATCTTGCATAGCGAATAATGCCAGGTCAGCAGCGTTATGCCACAACCTGCCCGCTCTTTGCAAGCAGAGGGTCACCCAATCCGTCCGGCACGAATCGAACGGCACCGACCTACAGCCACGCCGCCGATCGACGACGACGGATGACTTGCGGTTTTCCGATGCGCAGCGAGCGGGACGGCTGCCGCGACCGGTCAGGCCATGCGGCCATGAACGACCAGTCGCCGCCGGGCGTGCGGCCTCTTCGGGCCGACCCGGCGACGGCCGACCCTTGCCGCGGTGACGAGCGGAAGCCGTCGATCTCTGGCTCCACGTTGCCGAATTGAGCCGCATCTCGATTAGGACAGCGCCGCTTCGGGCTGCCGTCGGCCCGGCACCGGCGCCGGGCTCCAGTCTTGGCGCCCCGCCCGGCGCGCACCGACATCATCGCCGACCGTCGGCAGATGGATTATGACAGACTGGCTCATAGCTCAACAGTCGATGGGGCTAGAGTGCCAGCGTCCTGTACGGGTCATTTCGGGGCCACAAGCGCCACCTTCAGCGCTGCCATGCGCTTCCAGTACACGTGGGAGAATCGCGATGACCAGTAGGCGAGTCTGGTCGCAGGGTGAGCTTTCTGACTTCTTTCTGGAGCGACTGGAAGAAGTTTCAGACGCAGTGTGGAGGCGATCTGATACTGATGTCAGGCTTAATCTGGAAGGAGTCATTGACGAGATAACCGCCGAACTCGGTCTTAAGGCGATACAACTTGATTTGTCTGCAATAACGCGATCTGAGATTAGCGCAGGCAGGTTTGCCATGATGGATCATGGTTTTAAAAGGGTGCCCGGCCAGGTCTTCACGGTCCGCATTCCGTTCTCTGGCTCGCCTGAGCTGTTGCAGTATCGGGCATCTACCTCTCGCCGCAACGCGCCAGATCCGATAATCAGAGTCGTTGACCAAACGGTCGAGGTGCAGATAGGAAAGGTAATTGAGAGGCTGACGGCATCAGCCATTGCAGAGCAGGTGGAAGAGTTCAAGAGCGACATTCAGACTTTCGTCGTGTCGGCTAACGCTGATGCCGAACGTTTCGGTGCCGAACTACACGACCTAGTTCGTGCTACGGTGCTCGATCGCAAAGGACTACTTGACGACACTGCGGAACTGGATGCGACGTTGGAGATAGCGCTTAGTCCAGTATCCGCGGATCGTCAGATAGAGATTCCGGTATCTCGAAGGACTGTGCGACTTGAGAAGGTAAACGCTCGGGAATCGCAGAGCGAGTTTCATCTGGCGAATATCATCTACGAGGACGTACTGCGAACTATCACAAGCTTCGGGCGCGCCATGGAGCGGCTGCCGATCACCGCACGGAAGTTTGACGAAGAGGGAATTCGCGACATCGTTCTCTTCATCCTCAATGCCAACTACGAGGGCGAGGCAGCTGGCGAGGTATTCAATGGAGCTGGGAAGACCGACATTACGCTAACCTATCGCAATCAGAATGCATTCATTGGCGAGTTCAAGTTTTGGCCTGGTCCCACAAAATTTACTAAAGACGTTGACCAATTGCTCAACTATACAGTTTGGCGCGATACAAAAGCGGCCCTAGTACTGCTGATCAAAAACGTTCGTGCCACAACCGCGATCAGAGGTGCTGATAACGTAATTCGGTCTCACCCGCAGTTTCAGGCGGCCCAAGACAACATTGATCAAGACACGCGTCGCAATTATGTGTTGGCCTCGAACAGCGACCCTGAGCGTCACATCTCGGTTGCGTTGCTTCCTGTCGTAATCCCCAATCCAAAACAGAAGGCTTAGGTCATCTATTATCACCAGCGACGCTCGTCCCCTCTCGCCAGCGTTGTACGGTCTGTCCGTGGCCTGCGCCCGGTCGGCCGTCGGACAGAGCGTGCGCGGATTCGACGACAACCTTGACGACAACGACCACAACCACGGGCATCCGTGAGCACCCGCTGGGCACCTTCCACGCTGGGCCGTTTCCCCTTGAACTGGGCGACTGCCCCGCCTGAAAAGCGGAAGGTCGGCGGTTCGACCCGCCCCTGACCACTCAGGGTCTCTCACCTGCGGAAACACTGATCCAGGGATCGCCGTAGCCCAGGTCGCCGGAGGAAGAGAGATAAACTATGGACGTGGGGGCACCGCGCTCCCGGCCGCTGAAGCCGCGTGCTGCGGGAGCGTTCGAGGGGGCAATCGGCTCGTTCCGGCTCAATCTCGCGGCCGAGGGCAAGTCGCCCAAGACGGTGCGGATGTACACCGAAGCAGTCCAGTGGTTCGCCGCCGCTCACCTCCTGCGCGAGGCTTGCCGCGCCGACTGGGACGAGGTAGACGGGCAGGATATCCGGCGCTGGATAGCCTGGCTCCTCAGCCGCTACAGCGACTCCTATGCCAGCAACCAGTACCGGGCCCTCCAGCAGTTCTTCCGCTGGTGGGCCGGAGAGGAAGAGCTCCCCGACCCCATGGCGAAGCTGCATCCGCCCAAGGTCACCGAGAAGCTCGTCCCTTTTTCACCAGCGAAGAACTATCAAAACTGGAGCGGGCCTGCGAGGGCAGGACGTTCGCTCAGCGCCGGGACGACGCGATCATCTCGGTGTTCCGGGCGACCGGCATCCGGGTGTCGGAGCTGGCCGGGATCCGGTATGACCCGGATGACCCCGGACGGAGCGACCTTGACCTGTGGCAGCGGGAGATCAGGATCCGCGGCAAGGGCGGCAAGGCGCGGATCGTCCGGATTGGGCACGAAGCCGCTCGCAGGCTCGACCGGTACATCCGGGTCCGGGCCAGGCACGGCCAGGCGTACCGGCCGCAGTTGTGGCTAGGGGTGAACAACCGGGCGCCGATGACCGCCAACGGCATTTACCAGATGATCGCCAGGCGCGGTCGGCAGTGCGGGGTGGAGGTCTACCCCCATAGGTTCCGTCACCATTTCAGCCACACGTGGCTGGACAGGGGCGGTGCCGAGGGTGACCTGATGGAACTGAACGGCTGGACCTCCCCGCAGATGCTGCGCCGCTACGGCGCCAGCGCGCGCAGCCCGAGGGCACGCCGTTCCTATGACCGCGTCATGGAGGGCAGCACATGACGCGCGCCACGACCGTCGGCGAGGTGATCACCCGTGAATGCCATGCTGGCGAGGTCATCCAACGTGACTGGCTTCAAGCTGCCCGACCAGGCCGTAGGTCAGCCGAAGGCTCACCGGGCCCGATCACCCGCCCGCAGCGAGATGCGAGCCGAGAGTGAGGTGCTCCGGGGGCGCTGGCAGTGCGGCACGCGGAGGTCGTGGTCTCCGCAGAATATCTTCGCGAGCGCCTCCTTCGTGAGCTTCAAGCTGCTGCATGGCGGAAGCGCCCCACGGGTTCCCCTGTGCGAGTGACTGCATCTGCCCAGCGGTTTCCCACTGCAGACAGGGATGCCGAGGGAGATATGTCACGATTAGCCCGCCACGCGGTGCGGTTCCTTGCCGGGGTCTTCGATGTTCTCCGAGGAGTATTCTCGTCTCTATGAGTGAGGGTTCCCTGCCTTTCGATGACGAGGTCGCCGACCATCAGGTGATCTTCAGGGCAGGCCAGGTCGAGGCGGTTGTGGTCCCCTTGGAGGAATATCGCGCGCTCAAGGCGCTGGAGCAGCGTGAGGCTGAGCTGTACTGGGTCGCTCACCAGAGCAGCCACCCGTCAGCGCCCGGTGACGACATCCCTGACGGCAAGGTGTACGACTCGATGGAAGCGCTGGTGGCCGATCTCGGCACAGGCGAATGAAGTATGTTCGCACGACTGGTTTCCTGATCGACCTGCGCCGTCTGCCTGATGAGCACCGCAAACTGTTCGTACGGGCCGTCCATGAGGTTCTCCGCCCTGCGCTGGACGCTGGTGCTCATACGGGGGCGGTGCCGTGGCCGAGAGCGTTGCGCGTCCATCGGATCGGCGTGAACTATTCGATGACCTGGAGCTTCGCGGGACCGGATGGCCGGGCACTGTTCCGGCTGGCGGAGGTCGCAGGCGAAACGGTTGTGGTGTGGCTACGTGTCGGCAACCACGGTATTTACGACTCCTGACGCAGCGTGGAGTGGATCCGCTGGATGGTGGAGGGCGGCTGCATTCCTGCCGGAAATGGGGATCCCGGCATCAGGGGCCAGACAGCGCGGTCAGTGATCATGGTCCGGCCAGGAGGCGGGGCCGACGCCGCTGACATGGTCACCGAACGTGATGGAATCCCCGGAGGCCAAGCTCGCCGAGCCGCCGTTCGGTGCGCCATCGTCAACCAGCCGGTAGGTCGTGGCGACGTTCCAGATCGTTCTGTCGCGCCGGTTTCTGTGAGCGCCTGCTCCCCGACGGGCTACGGCCGCAGCGCTTTGCCATTCCGAGCTGAGTACTGGAGCGATCCGCAAGCGTTCGTCTCGCGCGGTTACACGATTTCTTGACTCGGCCGCAGGTGCCCGCATACCGCACAAGATCACCAAACCGGCTCCACAGTTTGAGCGATTGCCATGAGTGAGACTATTGACGAGCAAGGACACGATCGGCGCGTCGATGGCGCACGACTGCAAGGGGTGGGCCATTGGAAGGTCCATGGACCAAGTGGGGGGTATTAGTCGCCACGGGCAGCTTGCTCTTGGCATACTTCGCGACGGCCAGCCAGCTTCATTGGCCCCCTTTCACCCCGCATCCGACTACTTCACAGACACCACCGCCCAGTCCAAGCCCGACACAGCCGCCACCGTCCAGCCCGCGAGCAACCACCTCGGCGCAGATTAGTCTGTCCCGGCCAACGGCACCCCGCGGGTCAAGCCTGACTGTCTACGGGAGCGGCTTCCACCCCAATGAGCTGGTGCAGATAACGATCCAGGACACGATCGTCGCGACCGTGACCGCTGACTCACAGGGGCAGTTCACACAGGACATCACCATCCCCAACTCGGCTCCACCACCCCAAGTTCAGACGAGTGTCGTAGCGACCGGCGAGATGCTGGATACAGCAACAGCTCCGTTCTCGACCAGCTGAACTGGTTTCTTCGTACCGTGGAGACGTCGCCCCAAAAAGGAGTGTTGGACCACGTATCACGCTCCGTGGCCGTGGTCCGCCAAGCCTGGCGCCCGATCACGTCACGGACAGCATGTTCGCGTGGCGGGCAGCATGTTCGCGTGGCGGGCAGCTCAGTCAACAAGGGCTCAGCCTGGCGCGCGGTGATCTGATGGACCGCCGGGAGTCGACTTGCCAGCCCAGGCGGGAGGGGCTGCGACAGGGGCGGCCCTCGTTGTCGCCGCCTGGCCGCGCGGTGATCTCCAGCTAGCGTGGCCCCAGGCCAGTTCGTAGATGCCAGTTGACAAACTTGGCTGAGCCCATAGTTTGTAGATGACAGTTAACGAACTACCGAGAGAGCGGATCATGATCAAGAAGATGCTCGGAGTCGGGGACATCGCCGCCATGTTCGGCGTCGAGCCCAAGACTGTCAGCATCTGGCGGCTGCGGTACCCAGACTTCCCCGAACCCGACATAAACGTGGGCGAGCTGGCCGGCTGGGACCCCGGCCGGGCCGAGGAGATCGAGGTCTGGGTGAACCGCCGCCCCGGGCGAGGCCGGAAAACGGTGCCGACCGAGCACGTGCAGGAAGTGCTGCGCCGGATCTTCGTCTACAAGTTCATGCGCCCCGACGATTTCGCCTGGGCGCCAATCGACTTCCCTGGCGTCGAGTACGACGAAGACGGCCTGCTCGCGGACGGCATGCAGGCCAAGGCAACGGCCCATCTCATCGAAGCCATCCGCAGCCAGGGCTATGAGTTCGTCTTCGAAGACCCAGCAACCAACGTAACCGCAGCCATGCACCACATCCTCTGGGACAAATGGACCGAGGACGAGATCGGCGAACACCAGTTCATCGGGCGCTTGTTCAACGAGCGCGGCCAGATCTACTTCGGCTGCACAGCCTTCGACGCCGCCACCTACACGATCCAGCGTCTGGCGGCCCTAGGCGGCGAACTCCGCCCCGTTCACCGACCCTGACCTCCAGCCCGCGGTCAAGGCCATCGGCGCGGCTGACGGGGCGAAGGACGAGCGGGAACGCTACCGCCACGCCATCGCCGAGGCTGAACAGGCAGAAACAGCTGACCAGGCCGCCGACGCCGCGGCCAGCGCCGAGCGGCAGCAGAAGAATGTCGTCCGCCTGTCGAGGACCAGCTCGCCGACGCCCGAGCCGTCCTGGCCGCCGCCAGGTTCCACACGTGCCAGACCATGATCAGGCAACGCAAGGATCCGGCAGGCACCCGACTAACACAAACAGCGTTCCCGCACCACCGCTCCCAGCGCGATCACGACCGTCCGCCAGCTGACCACCAAGCGTGGTCGAGCCCTCGCCGGGCAGGCGCGCCTTCCCGCCGATCGGTGCGCGCGGTGGGCTGATGCTCTGGCTGACTGCGTCGGTACCGGCAGATTGATATGGGCGGCTCCAGTTCCGAGGTCGCCGGCGGCGGTACGCAGACCGCGTGCACCAGCGGCACGATCCGGTCGCTGACCGCCATGCGTCTCTTCGCAGGAGAGCGCCGAGGCCGGACTCCGCACGGACGAGCCTCGGCGCAGTCAACCCGCCCACCCGCGATCCGTTCAGGGCCGGAGCCTTGACATCGGTCCCTGGCAGGATCAAGGCCACGGGCCGGCTGACTCCCTGGGTGAAGCGGCGTGTTGTCGCGGGCGTGAGCTCAACCGGGGTATCATCCGTCCGGTGGTCGCGCCGGGGAATAAAGTGGCCACGCCGTGCGGCATGAAATGGGGGAGCACATGGCATTCATTCAGCTCATCGAGGTCACGAGTTCGCAGGTCAGCGAGATCGAGGCGCTCATTGGGGAGTGGCGGGCCCAGACCGAGGGACAGCGCACCGCGGTGCGGGGCACGCTGACCCAGGACCGCGATCGTCCCAGTACCTATGTCCAGATTGTCGAGTTCGGTTCGTATGAGGATGCGATGGCGAATTCGCGCCTGCCGGTGACGACGGCATTCGCGGCGCGACTGGCCGCGCTGTGCGATGGGCCGCCAGTCTTCCGGAACCTCGACGTCATCAGCGTCGAGGAACTGTAACCGCGGCACCGCCGGCTGGATGGGCCGGGAGCCTTGGGTCGGCGCTTGGCCGCGGGGCCAGAGATCCTCTTCGCCGAGCACGTCCAGGTTCCGGAACTTCAGCGCGCCCTCGCTGATCTCTGCAAGGCCCCGAACTCTCCGGTCCCGGGTCGACCGGAATTCTCCACGCCACGGTCGCGAGAGCAGAACTCCACCAAGAGCAGGTACAGGTCCCCGGCGTCCCGGTCCCTTCTCAGAAGAGGACTCGTTATGCGCGGACGGTAGGTCCGCGTGCGGGCGCTGCCCGGCCGTGCAGAATGTGGTGTTCTTCGCGCCGAAGCCGATAGCGCGGCAGAGGCGCTGATCTTCCCTCCGGACGGTGGCCGGGCCCGTGCGAGCGGTCGAAACCGACCGAATGTTCCATGCCCGGACATTACCGACGTCCCGACTCTGCGGAATTTAACGCATGCCTATGGCGTCGGCAGGTCCACCGGGTTGCTGCTGTTGACCAGCGGGTGGGAGGACGCGGAGTGTTATGCGTCAGAGAGGGCGGACGTTCTCCGCCTGCGGTCCTTTTTGTCCCTGGGTCGTTTCGAATTCGACCTTCTGGTTCTCCTCCAGCGACCTGTAGCCGGAGCTCGCGATCGCGGAGAAGTGGACGAACACGTCCGCCGTCCCATCATCGGGGGCGATGAAACCAAAGCCCTTATCGGCGTTGAACCACTTCACTGTGCCTGTTGCCATCAGTACAAGTCCTTTACCCCACCATGCCAAGATGCGACCTCGCCGCACCGACCGCGAGCCTATCGTTCCTAGCCCCGGAACCGAGCCCCGGTCATGGTCTTCCGCAGCACTAGCCGCTGCCCCGCCCGGCCGGTCGTGCTTCTCATGGCCCAGGGGGCCGGTCATCGCCTCAGCCAGCCACACGTTCCCCGGGTGAACGAGCGCAGGAACGAACCCAGCGTCACGGCGCCCGCACCCCGCCCTTGTGTATCGCGTAACCTGACAGCACGCCGGCGGTCCGGCGATGTTGAGGGCCCGGCGGGGTCGTTGAAAGCAGGACGGCTGGAGGCGCCGGCCATCCGGCATGGTCTGCGGGAAGGCTTCGCAGGTACCTCTCGATATGGCCGTTCCCCGGTGGCGGGCTGCCGGTGGTCTGGTGGAGCGGGACGTCCCAGGCGCCGGAGCGGGGCTTTGGCTTAGTACCTTGTGAAGTTGTGGCAGGAGCGGGGAGGTCCGCGGTGGTCAGCCGGATCTGGGTAGTTGCGTTAGGGGTCGTGGCGCTGGCCGCGTCGTGCACCTCTGACCCCGGCGCGGGGCCGGGCGCGGGGGGTCCCGCGGCAACCCCGTCGGCGGCGGGTTCCGCCGGTCGGGTCTGTACTGCTCATGGGTGCATTTCGCTGAGCCGGCTGGCCAGCAGCATCGATACCCAGATGAAGGGACATGTCGTCGGCTACGTGGCGCTCATTGGTCCGTCGAAAGTTGTTTCCTCCGGCCTTGCCCGCACGGCCGCAGACCCGCCGAAGCTCGCCATGGGACCGGACGTCATGGTGAATGTCCTCAGCGTCGGCAAGATGTTCACCACGATTGCCGTGCTGCAGTCACTCGCCCGGCACCATCTCAGCACCGGCAGCCGGATCTGGCCTTTTCTGCCCCCGGGCTGGGTCAAAGGCCCGGGTGTGGGCACCATCACCTTCGGGGAACTGCTGACCCACCGGGCAGGGTTCCGCCTCGACAGCGGCCGGGTCTTCCAAACCGACAATGCGGCGCGGGAACAAATCAGGCAGGGCATCCAGCCGATCGACAAGCAAGTGGCGGACTATAACAACATCAACTTCACCATCTTCCGGGACCTGCTGCCGTTCATGGAAAGGGCTCCGCAGCCGGGCCCGGCCGCGCGCGCCGCAGCCGCGGACCGCTTCTTCCTCGCCTATGTGCAGCGTCAGGTCTTCGATCCCGTGGGTGTCACGGACGCCACCTGCGCGCCGGTCCGCGATGCCGTGCTCATGTACCCGCCGCCCGGCGCCCGGACCACGCGGGGCAGGCAGGCCCCCGGGGGGCCATCGGCGTGCGCTGGGGGCGGCTGGTTCATGACACCGGCCAGCATGCTCCGGATACTCGAGGGCCTCATCAGCGGCAGCCTGCTGTCCAGCGGCCAACGACAGCAGATGGACCGCAACTGTCTGGGCTGGGACTGCTCGGTCGACAGCCAAACCGGCTACCGGGGCAAGGGCGGCGGCCCTTTCTGCGACGGCTCAGCGTGCCTGCAGATCTTCTTCGGCATCCTCGCCGGGACGATCCCCGTGGTGATAGCCACCAACTCCGACCCCCGGAAACCCCTCTTTGCCATCGTGCAAACCGCCCTCTCCGCCGCCACCAGCCACCGGTAACCGGCACGCTGGCGATCCTGCGGGACAGATGAAGACCTAAGGCAAGCTGACGCCCCGGCCTGCGCCGCCCGGTGAGCCGAGCCCAGCCAGAACACGCTGTTCTGCGCCCCTCAGGCCTGTCGAGCATGCCACCAACCGCCCGCGCGTAATCGGCGATCTGTCGCGCCCAGGGGCTCGACGACCCCTGAAAAGCGGAAGGTCGGCGGTTCGACCCCGCCCCTGACCACCCGTCCGGAGGGTGTGGATCAGCCCAGCTCACCTGCGATACGGCAGGAAGAGAGGGATTTTCGAAAGTGTTCGCACCGGATCAGTGCCCCGATTTCGTCATGGGCAAAAGCCGCAATTCGGGCGGTCTTGCAGAACGGGATCCGGGGAACGAGAGTAAAACTATCGCCGCCATCGAGCAGGTGCAGTGTGGAGTGTCACCGAGCGCTCGCTGGAACTGGGATGCGATGTCGTGCTCGACTGGGGCTTTGGTCACGGCAGGGACAAGATCAACTAAGGACAGGGGCTCGGGCGCTCGGAGCGCGGGTGGTGCTGAGCCTCCTTGATCCATCCCGCGACGAGCTACGGGACCGCCTGTCCCGGCGCAACGCGAAGCGCCCGCAGGATCTTTCCGCATCACTGAGGACGCCACTCGATCGGGGCAATCGGGCTCTTTGAGCACCCGACAGCAGGTGAATTCGCTCTCTTCGATCCGCCGTAGCCAGATCCTGTGATGACGTCGTCCTCGCCTACGGCTGGCGCGCGTCGCCGGGCCAGGAAGGGCCAGGATCTCGTCAGGCGCTGAAGAGGTCGAGTGCGTTGGTGCGGTCGTTGACGAAGAGCAGGCCCTGGCCATCAGCCGGGGTTGTCACGCCGAAGAGATCTCCGGCTCCGCCGGGAACGAGGGTCACGGCGGCCACCTGGCGGCCGCCGGGGGTGATTTCCACGGCCATGCCGTTGTTGCCGTTGACAGCGATGAGGTCACCGTCGGGGGCGAGAGTCAGGCCGAGGGGGCCGTTGAGCGCCCGGCCTGTGGCCAGGATTCGCGTGCCCGGCGAGGCGGGTGATGTCCTGGTGATTGCGTCCGGGATCGCCGAGATGCTGCTGCCGGTCGTGGAGGCGACGTAGAGCGTCCCGCCTTTCCCCAGGGCGAGGCCGGTGGGGCCCTGGACGAGCGCCGCCTTGTTCTGCTGCCAGGGGAATCCGCTGCCGACGACCATCACGCTGGTCAGCCGGGGCCGGGCGCCCCGGGCCAGGGCGACGTCAAGGCGCACTACGGTGCACAGCCCCGCTGGGGGCGGTACCGGGTTGCGGCTGGCCGGCCGGCTGAGCGCGTTCGAGACGAACAGCGATGCATGACCGGCCTGCGCCCGCATGGTCATATCCCATGGCCCGTTGATGTCCCGGTTCACCCAGGTTTCCACCGGCGTTCCGTGGCTGTCGAGCACGATGAGGCAGCCGGTCGGGTTGACGGCGGGAAGGGCGCCGCCGCCGGCCGTGGGCAGGCTGGCTGCGACCACCCAGCCGCCCGGCAGCACTTCCAGCCCTGTGCTCAGGCCTACCCCGCCAGGGCACGGATCCTGTGGTGGCAGCGTGTCAAGCCGGGCGAACAGCCGCGCTGCGCCGTCCGGGGAGATCTCGACGATGGTGGTGCCTGTGCCCTGCACGTTGGCCTTGCTGTTGAAGTTGCTCACCAGGACGTCGCCCCGGACGAGCCTGCCGGCCGTCTGCGGGACGACCGTGACGCCGTAGGGGTTGACGTCGCCGTTCGCTGGCACGGTGCTGGAAATCTGGCTGACGGCATGGAATCGCAGCAGGTACGGCTGCTGTGCGGCCCGTGATGCCGGCGCGGGACCGGCGGCGGGATGCGCCGCTGTTGAGCATGCCGCCGCTCCGAGCATGAGAGCGGCTGTCCCGAGCAAGAACCGGCGGTGCCGTCCGGTACCCAGCAGCATGATGACCTCCAATAGCCGTGTACGTAGTGTAGCTAGTTTGATACATGGAGTAACGGATGGCGACGGGGTGTGGTTCACCGGTATCCGGCTGCCCGCTGCCCTGCAGCAGATCCCGGCGGTGGAGGATAATCGCCGGGATGGGCGAGGAGATGAGGGAGTCGGCTCTCACGGTGCGTGCGCGGGGGCTCGTCCAGCGCGGCGCTGAAGACCGCGAAGATCGGCGGCGCCACCGTTCTGACCAGCGTCAGTGGCCGCACGCTGTACTGGTTCGCCCCGGACACGGCGGCCACGTCGAAGTGCACCGGGTCGTGCGCTGCCTACTGGCCGCCGGTGACAGGGCCGGTGATCGCCGGGCCCGGGGTGACCGGCCGGCTCGGCACGATCAAGCGGTCTGATGGCTCGATCCAGGCGACCTACGACGGCCATCCGCTGTACACCTACATCGGCGACACGGCCCCGGGCCAGGCGCACGGCAACGCGGTCAACCTGAACGGCGGGTTGTGGCACGAGGTGACCGCGTCCGGCTGAGCCGCCGCTGCCGCAACGCCCTCACCCCGCCGTGCCTGAACAGGCGGCCAGCACTGCCTTGATCGCACGTCTCGTGACCCAGTGACCATTTGCGACGCCAGCCTGTCCGGCTCAGGCCGCCGTCGAGCCGTCGTGAGTTCAGCTGCTCGCGGGCGGGGGCAGGCCCAAGGCCCGGCGGATGACTCTTACCTGGGCCTCCACGGCGGCGTCGGCCGCGCGGTGCCGGCCGGTGAAGGACTGCAGCGCGGTGATCGAGGCCGAGCGCGCCTGCCGGCCGGTTAGCCCGGCCCGGCTCTGGTTGGCCCGGATCAGGGCGCGGGCCGTGCCGGCGATCCCGGGCGGGAACGGGATCTTGGCCAGGCGCTGGTCAAACCAGCGTTCCGTCGCCGCTTCCGCCCGCAGGTCCCGCTCGGCCACGGCCAGGTCGTTGCGTTCGTGGCGGGTGAAACCGTCCACCTCGGAATCCAGGCGGTGGTTGGCGGGAACCGCGATCGCCAGATACCTGCTGGCCAGCGCTTTCACATTCCGGCCGGGCCCGGCCGGTGCGGCAGGCCGGCCGCTAGGCGGTGAAGGCGCCGCACCGGATGGTCCCGGCGTCCGGCCCGCGGCGCAGCCGCCAGCAAGGATCATCAAGAACGTCACCGCGAGAACGCTGCCGGTCCTGGCTAGCCGCGGCCGGCTAGTTCCCGTGAACGTCATGCTGGTCAGCACCCGCCTCCGGCCGGCCCGAGCTGGCCGGCGCCTCAGATGTCAGATGTCGGGCCGACGGCCCGGTATCCCCTTGGGGCACGTCTCCCCGGGCGGGCCGGTTCAATAGGCGCCGGATCTCGGCAACGTCCGGTTGAACCATCCCGCTACTCCGGACGTGCCCTTACCGGGGGGTTCTGCCGAGGGAGCCCTCTGTGGGGAGCGCTGGGGCATGCTGGCCCGCCAGGGCTGGGTGCGGGCGCCCGCCGTTGCGGCACCGGCCTTGAGCTAGGACACGGCGGGCGGGAGGGGCGGACGGGCGGCGCTGGCTAGTCCTTAGGCTTCGGACACCAGGAGAGCGGAATGACGTCCCTCACCCGGATGCGTTATGCCGTGCAGAGAGCAATCAGGGGGCTGGCCTGGCCGGCGGCGACCGGCGCGTTAGCTGCGGTTGCCGCCGGCGGCCTGGTCCCGACGGCGGCCGCCCAGGCGGCCACGCCGGCGTACACGATCACAGACCTCGGCCATCTTGGGTACCCTTCCAGTTCGCCTGCTGGCGTAAACACCGCCGGGCAGGTGGCTGGGGATTCGTATCTGCAGGCCACCATCCCTGGGCCATGCCCGCCCAAGCATCCGTGCAAAGAGCACCTTGAGCGGGCGTTCAGTTACAGCGGCGGCATTATGACCAGCCTCGGAACGCTGGGCGGCAACTTCAGCTACGGCCAGGCCATCAACACCGCCGGGCAGGTGGCCGGTTACTCGACCCTGCCGGGGCTGGCAACAACCCACGCGTTCCTCGGCAGCGGCGGCGCGATGACCGACCTCGGCACCATCGCCGGGACCGGCAGCAGCGAAGCCTTCGCCGTCAACGACTCCGGCCAGGTAGCGGGCTGGTCGACCACCGCGGCCGACGCTCAGCACGCGTTCCTGTTCAGCAACGGGAAGATGACCGACCTCGGCGCCTACAACATCGACACCGTCGCCGAGGCGATCAACATTTCCGGGGTGATCGTCGGCACCACGTACGGGGCCGACAGCGCGGGAAACACCTTCAATCACGCGTTCATCTACACCGGCGGCCAGTTCCGGGACCTCAACACCCTCATTCCGGCCGGATCCAGCTTCGAGCTCACCGCCGCGACCGGCATCAACAGTGCCGGGCAGATCATCGCCAGCGGCTACAACACCACCAACGGCCAGCTTCACGCGTTCTTGCTGAGCCCTCCTAGCCGCCGACCTGGCGCTGCTGCAGACACTGGCGGCAGGACCAGGCCGACACCAGTGCAGCCCTCCGGGGACATCACCCCGGCGGGCCTGCCCTGACATCTGTGATCCGTGATGCCCGCACGTCAGCACCGGAGCCCGCCGCGCTCCAGTACTAACGGGCAGGCCTGGTCCGCGCCGGTCACCGTCGGCCAGGGCGGCACCGGGGCCGCCGTGGCGCTCGCCGCGAACGGCCGGGCCGTCGTCGTGTGGGTCGGGGGCACGGCCACCGCGCCGGTGATCCAGGCCAGCGCCCAGGCACCCGGCGGGGCCTGGAGCGCCCCCGTCACGGTCGGCGGCGACGCCCGCGCGCCGGTGATCGGCATCGACGGGTCCGGCAACGCGATCATCGCCTGGGAGGGATCCACCGGCACGGGGGCCACCGGCCCCGTCTATACCGCCAGCCTCCCGGCCGGCGGAACCTGGACGGCGGTCAAGACCCTGACCCCGGTTGGCGGCCCGGTGCACATGGCGGTCAACTCCGCCGGATCGGTGATCATCGCCTGGGGCGAGGAAGCCAGCGCCGCCGTGGCGGACTCCGGTACGGTCCTGGGCGGCTTCGCCGCGCCGGTCACCGTCGGCCCCAGCACCTACGGGCACAAGCTGGGCAAGCCCCAGGTCGCGCTGAACACCGCGGGCCAGGCGGTGCTGGCCTGGGCCACCGGGGGGAATAACGCCATAGCGGCCACCCGCTCAGCGAACGGAACGTGGAGCATCCCGGCCCCGCTGTCTTGCGGCTATGCCTTCGCCACCGCGATCGACGGCGCAGGTGACGCCATCGTCCTCTGCGAGGAGGGCACCATCAATGCGCAAGGCCAGCCAGTCGTCTCGTATTACGCGACGCGGCTTCCAGCCGGCGGCACCCGGGCCACTCCGGTGCTGCTGACCAGCGACTTTCTCACCGGCACCATATACGCGGTCGCCGATGCCGCAGGGACCTTCGTCGTCGCCTACGCCGACGTCACCACCGACACGGTGACCGTGCTCACCAGCCCGCCCGGCGGCGGCTTCGGGCCCGCCGCCACGTTCCCCGACAGCATCTTCGAGATCGACAACCTCAACATCGCCCCAGGACGCGCAACCCTCGTCTGGGACACCTCCTCCGGCGCGTTCGAATCCACCGAGCCAGTGAGCTGACCGTGCGCGGACACATGGGTGATCCTCATTTACCGCCCGATGCATCCAACTCCGGATATATATGGATTTCCCCGTTGCTCGGCCTCCTGCCGACCTTCAGCCTCTGGCTAGAAGGGAGAGGCGGCGGCGCTGGCTGGTTCCCCGCGCTTCGGGCTCAGGGACAGCGGGATGAAGCCTCGTGACACACATGCGTAATGCCGCGCGCTGGAATGCCGCGCGCTGGCCGGCTACCGCACGGATGGACTTTGGCCGCGCCTTGTCCGTGACCTCGTCAAGGCCACTAGTACTCCCGTTCGAAAGGAAATTTCATGAAGCTACGTCTGTCCCACATCGTCCCGCTGGCCGCACTGGCCCTGGCAGTCGGCATTGCGGCTGCCCCCGCGTCGGCAGCTGCCTCGGGCACGTTCACCACCACCGCCAGCATGAGCACGGCGCGGACGAACGACACGGCTACGCTGCTGCCAAACGGTGAAGTGCTCGTGGCCGGGGGTGCCTTCGGGGGGACGCCCACCCTGACCAGCGCCGAGCTGTACAACCCGGCCACCGGCACCTGGACGCCCACCGGCAGCATGACCACCTAACGCGTCTTCCAGACGGCCACGCTGCTGAACAACGGGCAGGTCCTCGTCGCGGGCGGCGGGACCAACACCGCCGAGCTGTACAACCCGGCCACCGGCACCTGGGCGCTCACCGGCAGCATGACCACCGGCCGCAAACAGGCCACCGCGACCCTGCTCAATAACGGGCAGGTGCTGGTCGCCGGCGGCCAGACCTCCACCGCCGAGCTATACAACCCGGCGACAGGAAAGTGGACCCAGACTGGCAGCATGGACGTCAGCCGGATGGACGGGAACGCCACCCTGCTCCCGGACGGTGACGTGCTCGAGACCAGCGGCATCTCGGCGGGCGGCCCGTTCGCCGAGCTCTACCATCCGGCGACCGGTCAATGGTCGGACGCCACCGGCGGGCTGACTACCTGCACCGCCGTGCGCGATTGCCGCTTCTACAGCAGCGAGACGCTGCTCCCCACCGGCAACGTCCTGGTCGCCGGCGGGATGGTGGGCCTGGCTTCCAACCCGGCCACCACCGCAAGCGCCATGCTCTACAACCCGGCCAGCAACGCCTGGACCGCGACCGGCTCCATGAACGGAGGCCGTGGCCAGCAGACGGCGACCCTGCTGCCTGATGGGCAGGTGCTGGTCGCCGGCGGGATTAGCTTCGGCGGCCACCGGGCCAACCCTCTGGCCACCGCCGAGTTGTACACGCCCTAACGGCTAATGCCACGCCGGTCACCGGCAAAGTGCTGAAGGCCCCCGCCGGCGCGGACAATGCCCGAGCAGGCGCGTATCCCAACTACAAGCCGCTCGTCGGGACAGCGGCCGGACAAGCCCGGCAGCCTGGCCGGCCCGATCCGTGGCAGCTCAGGTAATCGCGAGTCCCAGTCAGGTCTTCCCGGCCCGGGGCTTCGTATTTTCCACCATCGCCCTCGGGTCGTGAAGTGAGCCGGGTGCTCCGCCCACTCGGGCAGTCGAGCATGACTTTCCCTTCGTGCCGGGGCGGCTGCTGAGGACATCGGGCCGGTGCGGCCGCCGGGGTGCCGTCCTGGGTCGCGCGGGTGGCGGCCGATGACCGCCGCCACCCGCCGGAGGGCTGGCGGGCTGGCGCCGCGCGATCGGGACGGCGGGCACTCGCCGCGGATGCCAGCTGACCGCCCTCGCTGCTGACCGGCACTCTGCGGGCGACGGCTGGCCAGGGCGGCCCCGGCGGCGGCCTCGGGCCTCAGCTCACCGCTTTCTTCACCAGGGCGGCGATCCTTGCCTCGCCGTCGGCGGTCAACTCCGTCAGGGCGTAGGTGGTCGGCCACATGGTGCCTTCGTCGAGGTTCGCCTTGTCGCTGAAGCCGAGCGTCGCGTACCTGGTCTTGAACTTCTGCGCGCTTTGGAAGAAGCAGACGACGTTGCCGTCCTTGGCATAGGCGGGCATCCCGTACCAAGTTCGTGGCGCGAGGGCTGGCGCGCTGGCTGTGATGATGGCATGGAGCCGCCCGGCCATGACGCGATCCGGTTCCGGCATCTCGGCGATCTTCGCGAGCACGGCGCTTTCCCCGTCCGCCTTGCCCGCGCGCGGGCTGCGGCGCGCGGTCGCCTTCAGCTCCTGGGCGCGCTCCTTCATCGCGGCTCGTTCCTCGTCGGTGAATCCCTTGGACGCCCTGCCGGTGGTGCTGCTGGCGGGCTTCTGCGTGTCGTTCATTGAACGTTTCCTTCCTGGCGAGTCGTCGATTGCATGGCCCGCATGGTTCGGCGCGGTGGTGAACTGCGGCGATCCCATGTGATGGCGGTGATGCAGTTGTGTTGCGCCGCCCTGCTCAGAGCGGTGCGGCCTCCCACGCGAACCCGTCCGGGTCGGTGAAGGGCCCGGCATGGCTGCCAATGACGATCCGGTGCGAGCCGGTGCCGTCCGGGGAGACGCCGGCGTCTTTGGCAGCGGCACGGCGGCTGTAGAGCGCCAGCCTGACGGGCGACGACGGGGTGTCGAACTCGACGTACTTGCTGCCGAAGCTCTTCGCCACGGCCAGGCCGCGGTCGAGGTAGAACTGCCTGGTCGATTTGACGTCCTCGACCCCGAGCAGCAGCACGAAGTCGTCGACCTCCCGGGTGGCCGGGCCGGTGTCCTTCTTCGACGACGACGCGACCTTCCAGATCGCTCCGCCCGGGTCCTGGACGACGCCGCCGTAGCCCCAGAACCCCTTCGCGGCTGGCTTGAGTATCGTCGCGCCGCCGGCGAGGGCGGTGCCGATGAGGCTGTCGACGGTGCTCGGCTGGGACACCACGAGCGAGAGCGTGAACCCACGGTAGCCGGTCGTGGGTGCCTGCGAAGCGCGGAGGCGCACCTTGCCGCCCAGACCGAACGCGGCGGCATAGAAGGCCTCGGCGGCTGCGGGGTCGGGGACTTCGAGGGTGACGGATTCGATGGAGGTCATGGCAGGTCCTTTCAGTGAGGTGGGTTTGTCGTCTTAGTGAGGTGGGTTTGTCGTCCTGGTCGCGCCACCGCGCCGCGGATATGACAGAGGTGCAGCGGGCGGCTGTCTACCTGAGCGGCGGTGCCGGCCGGGCATGGGTGTGCGCGGCCGCTAATCGCAATGGTTCTGGAGGAACCCGAGGACGTTGCCGTCGGTGTCCTCAACTATGGCGGCCAGTCCTCCTCCGCCGACGTCCTTGACGTTCTGCCGGGTTCGCCACCCGGCGTCCACGGCTTGGTTCAGGCTTGCCGCGGCGTCGTCGACGTGGCAGTAGCCGACGGGAGCGGTCATGCCATGGTTGTGGCCGTTCGGGTCGAGGCCGATCTCCTGGTCACCGACCCGGAAGCCGACGTAGTAGGGCTCGTCGGCGTACGGCTCCACGCCAAGGACGGTCCGGTAGAGCGTCTTCGCTGCGGCCAGGTCCCGGACGGGGATGATGATGGTCTTGACGCCGTGGGTCATGACTGCCTCCTCGTTGGAGTGGATCAATCGGTGACAGCGTCTCCCCGGACTGGCTGGACCCGCATCCGTGCCGAGCACTGAACGCGCCACGGGTCCCATCACCTAGCCGCGGCGCTGCCAGCGACGCGACCGGTGCGGGAGAATGGAGCGTATGTCGAGGCAGACGACCACGGCGGGCGTCTCGGCTCGAGAGGCCGAGATCCTGACCCTGGTCGGGGAGCACCGCAGCAACGCCGAGATCGGTGGGCAGCTGTTCATCTCGGTGCGCACGGTCGAGACCCACGTGTCCTCGTTGCTGCGCAAGCTTGGGGTCCCGGATCGTCGGGCGCTCGCCGACCTCGCCGCCGAGCTCGCCCGGGCCGAACAGGCCAGCCAGGCGCTGGCCGGCCTCCCATCGCCGTTGAACCCGTTCATCGGCCGAGCCCAGGAGCGCGCCGAACTGCGCGACGCCGTCGGGGCGCACCGTCAGGTCACCGCCGTCGGACCCGGCGGTGTGGGCAAGACCCGGCTGGCGCTGGCCGTCGCCGCGGACCTGGCTGGCGACTTCGCGGACGGGGTGTGGTTCGTCGACCTCGTGCGGGTCACTGATCCGGCGATGGTCGGATCGGCAGTAGCGGCCGCGCTCGGCCTGGGGGAGCAGCAGGGCCGTAGTATCGACGACTCGGTGCTCGCCGCCCTGGCCGATCGCCGCGCCCTGCTGGTGCTGGACAACTGTGAGCACCTCTCGGACGGGGTGACACCGTTCGTCGAGCGTCTGCTGGCGCGCTGCCCGTACGTGAGCGTGCTGACCACCAGCCGGGCCCGGCTCTTGGTGCCCTTCGAGTGGGTCTACTCGGTTCCGCCGCTGTCACTCGAAGGACACGACGGCGACAGTGACGTCGGTTCGTCGGATGCGGTTTTGCTGTTTCTCGACCGGGCCGCGGCCGTGGGCTGGACGGTTGAGCCAGGGCACCCGGCCCAGGTCGCCGAGGTCTGCCGGAAGCTCGACGGGGTGGCGTTGGCGATCGAGCTCGCAGCGGCCCGCCTGCCCGCGCTCGGTCTCGACGGGCTCGTCGCAGGCCTGTCCGATCATCTGCGGCTCTTGGTCGGCGGATACCGTGCCGAGGAGCGGCACCGCTCGGTGCGGGCCATGCTTGACTGGAGCCAGGCCCTGCTCAGCGGCGCCGACTCGACCCTGCTGCGGCGGGTCTCGGTGTTCGTGTCGCCGTTCACCAGCCCGGCCGCCGCCCAGGTGGCCGGGTTCCCGCCGCTGGAACCGGGCGAGGTCATCGACGGGCTGGCCCGGCTCGCGGATCAGAGCCTGCTGATCGTCGCCGCGTCGGCGGGCGGCACCCGGTACCGGGTACTGGAGACGATCCGCCAGTACGGTACCGAGCAGCTCACCGCGACCGGTGAGCTCGCCGCGACACGGGCTCACCATTTGCGCTGGTGCCTGGCCACCGCCACCGGGCTGGCCCAGGACCCCTCGCCCGCCACCGGTGGCTGGCGGGCCAGTTTCGACGCGGTGGCCGATGACTTCCGGGCTGCGCTGGGGTGGGCAGCCGAGCAACCCGAACACCATACGGAGGCGCGCGACCTGGCCCTGTCGCTGGCCGGCCTGGCCTTCTCGCGCAACCTGGCCGGTGAGGCCCAGCGGCGCTACGAGCAGGCCGCCGCCCTCACCGACGACCCGGCTGCCGCGGCCACGGCTCTCCGGTGCGCCGCCGGCGTGGCCGCGTGCCGGATGCGGGGCGACGACGCCTACCACCTCTGGCAGGCCGCCGCAGACGCCGCCCAGCGCGCCGGAGACACCGCGGTCGCGGCCCGCGACCTGGCCACGGCAACCGCGACCTATTTCCGGATGTCCGGAGTCTTCGCTCAGCTGCCGCCGCCAGAAGAGGCGACCGCGCTGCTCACCCGAGCGCGCGAGCTGGCCGGTGACGATCCGGCAGGCCAGGCGGCAGTGGTCCTCGCCGACTGCGGCGCTCTGGGCCACGCGTTCTTCGCCGAACAAGCCGAGCCCAAGATGGCCGCGTCGGAGACGACCGTGCTCGCAGAGCACGCCGTGGAACTGGCCCGTCGGCTCGACGACCCGCTGGCGGAGTGCGCCGCCCTCTACGCGCTGACCGGGGCCCAGCGCCGGGCGGGCGACACCTTCGCCGCCGCCGCCACCGCACGTCGCCGCGTCGATCTGCTCCACTCGGTGCCCGCGAGCCCAGCCACCGCGTTCGAGCTCATCGACGCACTCCTGATAGCCACCGCAACCAGCATCGGCGTCGGCGACCTGTCGGCCACACGGCAGTGGGGCCGGCAGCTGCGCGACCTGCCACTGCTGGCCGAGGTCGGGCATGTCGCCACGTCGCGGCTCCTCGTGGCCGACGCCCTCGCCGGCCGCGCCACCGACGTGATCGCCGACAGCGGCCGGTTCCTCGACGCCTGGACGCAGGTCGGCCGCCCACGCGCACCCAGCTTCGGCCCGGCCGCCGCCGCGGTCGCGATGATCCACGGCCTACGCGGCGACCACGCCGCTCGGGACAACTGGCTCGCCATCATCGGCCAGCTGGGCGCCACCCCCGAACGCCGATCCGGCTACAGCCCCACCTTCGACGCCATTACCCTGCTCCACCGCGGACAGGCCCCTCTCGCCCTGGAACGGCTCGGCACCCAAACCGACGAGCCGAACAAGTGGCTCGGGATATGGCTGCACTGGCACCTCGCCCTGCGCGCCGAAGCCGCCGTGCTAGCCGGCCACTCCGACGCCAGCCACCATCTCGCTGCGGCCCGGCCAATCGTCGCCGGGAACCCCATCGCCATCGCCATCCTCGACCGTGCCGCCGCGCTGCTCGACGACGATCACGAGCGCCTGCCCACCATCGCAGCCGCGTTCGAGACCGCCGACTGCCCCTACCAACGAGCCCGGACGCTCATCCTGGCCGGCGGCGACACCGCATCGACCGGCAATGCCGCCCTCGTCGACCTCGGTCTCGCCCCCGCAGCCGCCACCGGCTGACCAGCCAGTCGAGGGGTCCGTGGCAGATGCAGGCGCTCGACGGTGCGGCCGAAATGCAGCTCCCCGGCGAGCGTGTCTTGTCGAGCTCAAGGACGAACGGGAAGCCCGGCGGCCACACCGACAGCGGTCTCCGGCTGAACCAGCCAGCCACAGCCGGTCGCCCGGCTGGTAGCGGACCCGGCCGGGGCTGGCGGCGAAGCACCGCGTTCTCGTGCCGGAGCACTAGGAGCTGGCCATCCTTGGAGGCTTCCCGCCGGACCAGCACCATCAGACTGCCGAGCAGACAACGTACGACGAGGTACAAGACCGAAAGATCACCCAGGGATGATCCCAGCCCACAACACTGGCCACGACCCGGCCAGGCGAGATCGAGTTATCGAGCCCCACAGGCGCATCACCGCAGCTCCCAGGCGAAGCGGACTTTGGCATCCCGCAGGTGCATCAGGGCTGGAGCCGGTAGCTGAGGTCGGCGGTGAGATCGGCGACGTCCATCTGGGCCTTCTGCAGGCGGCCAGAGTAGTCCCAGTTCATCGCCTGCCAACGGGTGAACTGGTCGAGCACCCATATGCCGGACTGGCGGCTGCCGTTGCCTGACTGGCCGTTCCCGCCGAACGGCAAGTGGGCTTCGGCCCCCGATGTGGAGTTATTGACGCTCACCATGCCGGCGCTGATCCCTCGCCGGAACTCGAAGGCCTCACGCGGGTCGTTGGTATAGATGGCGGACGAAAGACCGTAACCTGGCGCGTTTGCCAATGCGATCGCGTCCTGCATGTCCGTGTAGGTTGTGACGCCCACCACTGGGCCGAAAGTTTCCTGGCGGAACAAGGCGTCGCGGGGCTGCACACCGTCAACAATCGTGGGGTGGTAGAAGAGCCCTGCCTCCGGATCCCCGATGAAGCCAGCCCGCGGATTGGTGGGACCGATCTTGCCTACCCCGCTCGAGCCGAGAACTTTGTGGTGGACCTGGATCCATCCCAGGTATTCCTCGAACCGGGTGGCGAACCTCTGGTCGAGCATCGGCCCGTAGAGCACATCCTGGGCCGGGTCACCGACCGGGGCAGCCGAGGTCGCCGCTGCGAACCGGGCGAGGAACTCGTCATGGATCGATTCGTGGACGATGATCGTGCCCAGTGACGTGCACCGCTGCCCCGCGGTGCCGAAGCCAGAGAACAATGCCCCTTCCACGGCCAGCTCGATGTCCGTGCTGGGCGTGACTACCATCGGGTTCTTGCCCCCGAGCTCCAGGCACGGCACCTGGAGGTGACGGCCCGCGAGCTCGCCGATGCGTGCGCCCACCGCGGTCGACCCGGTGAACCCGATCTTGTCGATCGTGCCGCCCCGCAGCCCCTGCTCCAGGCCTCCGAAAGTCGTCGCCCCATCTGCGAACACGATGTTCAGCACGCCGTCGGGCAGCCCGGCGGCCTGGATCAGTTCGAACAGCGCCATGGCCGAGGCAGCCGCGTATTCAGCTGGCTTCCATACCACGGTGTTGCCGGTTACCAGCGCCGGGACGAGGTACCAGGACGGCACCGCGACCGGGAAGTTACCAGCCGTCACAACCGCCACCGCCCCGACCGGGACCCGGAAGGTGAACAGCTGCTTGTCAGGCATTTCGCTCGGAACGGTCTGGCCGTACAGGCGCCGCCCCTCGCCCAGGAAGAAATCGCAAGTGTCAATGATCTCCTGGACCTCGCCCAGCGCTTCACGGTAAGGCTTGCCCAGCTCACGGGTGACCAGGCGGGCCAGGGACTCCTTGTTGGCCTCGACGATGCGGCCAATCGCGGCGACCACCCGGCCGCGGACGGGCGCTGGGATCCCGGCCCACAACTGCTGCGCCCGTTTCGCCGCCGCGCACGCGGCGGCGAAAGTGCTGGCGTCGGCGAGCTCGACCTCGGCGACCAGATCGGTGAGGCGGGACGGGTTGGGTGAACTGACCGTACCGGCCGGCGAACCCTCGGCTGGGCGGCCGTCGATGATCGAAACAAGAGTGCTAGCCATGCTCACCCTCTCCCTGGCGGTGGCTCATAGTTCTGGCCGAGACGACGGGGAGCCGGGCGAGGCACCGATCCAGTGCCTTGAGCCCTCTGGCCAGGTCGTCTTCTGCAATGGTCAGCGCAGGGCGGAAGCGGATGGACGTTGAACCGCACGGCAGCAAAAGGACCTTCTCCTCGTCACGCAGGGCGGTAACCAGCGCGTCCCGCTCTTCGGCGCCCGGCAGGTCCAGAGCGCACATCAGCCCACGGCCCCGGACGTTCGACACTAGATCCGGATAGCGGCTGGCGAGCGCCTGCAGCTCCGCGAGGAACCAAGACCCAACAGAGGCCACCCGGTCCACCAGCCGGTCACGCTCGATAACTTCCAGCAGCCGGCGGCAGCGGACCATATCGGCAAGCCCGCCACCCCACGTCGAGTTGATGCGCCCGCTGACCGTGAACACGTTGCCGGGAACCTCGTCCACCCTGCGCCCGGCCATGATCCCGCCGAGCTGCACCTTCTTGCCGAATGCCACGATGTCCGGCGCCAGGCCGAGCTGCTGGTAGGCCCACGGCGTGCCAGTCAGCCCAACTCCAGTCTGTACCTCGTCGAGGACGAACAGTGCCTCGTTGTCCTGGCACAGCCGCTGCATCGCCTGGAGGAATTCCGGGCGCATGTGATTGTCCCCGCCCTCACCCTGAATCGGCTCGGCGATGAAGCAGGCGATGTCGTCCGGGTGGTCGCCGAATGCCGCCTCGGCCTGGCGCAGCGCGCGCTGTTCACCCGCCACCACCTCCTGGAGATGCTCACCGAGTGGGAAGGTGATCGCTGGCACCTCGATGCGAGGCCAGTCGAACTTGGGAAAACGGTCGGTCTTCACCGGGTCGGTGTTGGTGAGCGAGAGCGTGTACCCGCTGCGCCCATGGAACGCGCGGGTCAGATGGAGCACCTTGGTTCCCAGCTGCGGTGACCGGCCCTGCATCTCGTTGTGCCGGCTCTTCCAGTCGAACGCGCACTTGAGCGCGTTCTCCACAGCGAGCGCGCCGCCCTCGATAAAGAACAGGTGGGGCAGCGCCGGATCGCCGAGCACCCGGGCGAAGGTGTCCGCGAAATCTGCGTAGTGCGCCGTATAGATGTCAGGATTCGTCGGCTTGTTCGCAGCGGCCTCGGCGAGCATGCCCAAGAAGGCTTGATCGCCAGTGACATCTGGCGGGTTGATGCCCAGCGGAGCGGACGCAAAGAAGGAGTACAGGTCAAGGTAACGCTCACCGCCACCAGCGTCGGCGATCCAGGAGCCACGGCTGCGGGGCAGGTCCAGGATGAGATGGAACCCGTCGGTTAGCACATGGCGCGCCAAGCGCTCCCGGACATCGTCGTGCGCCATGAGTGCTTCCCATCAGATCAGCAACAACTCCTGCAATCTGCAGGCTATGGCGCAGAATCTTCTTCTTCAAACCCTGAGCGGAAGGAACTTTCCAGCCGGGCCGGTGCAGGCCTGCGCGAGGTCGATGCCAGGTACATTGCAGCTACATCGCCAGTCGATGACGGTCAGTAGGTCGGTCCGCTCGGGTCGCCGCCGATCGGCATGAGGTGATCGAACAGCCACGCATGCTCGATCTCCGGGATTGTGTCCGCCTCGCGCCAGACCCGCAGGACGTCGTGGTAGTCGACCTGTGATGGGGCGGTCATGATCCCGAAACGAGGCCGGAGTGTTTGCGGCATGGGTCCGTTCGTCCTTTCAACACGGGGGTGGGATACGCGTCGATTCAGAAGCGGAGAGATTCTCCACTTACTCGATCAAGATCATCCACCACGAGAGCCTTTGAAGGCCTGGCCTTGCGGCGCGTCAGGCGGCGGGGGGTGCGCAAGCTACTGCCCGCCTGCTGCCTGGTGACAGACGTGACGAGCGATCAGCGACGTCGCTGCGCCGCGTCAAGCAGGGCGGGCGGCGTGTCGTTCTTCTCGTGTGCGGCGAGGTCGACGCCGGGAGCGACGATCGCGTCGATCGCGTCGAGCACGTCGGCGGAGAGCACGGTGTCTGCGGCGGCGAGCTGAGAGTGCAAGTGGTCCACAGGCGGGGGCCGATGATCGCGCTGGTACGGCGGGGTGCGCGGTGACGAATCCGAGCGCGAGCTGGATCATGGTCAGGTCGGCCTCGTCGGCGACTTTGGCCAGCTGCTCGACGGCATCGAGCCTGGCCCGGTTGGAGGGGATGGCGGTGTCGAAGCGTTGCGGCATGAATGTCGAGCGGCTGGTGGTGATTTCCTCCCGACGCGAGCCGATCTCATCGTCGCCGTCTACCGACACCAGGTCGAGGCATGCGCTGAGGCCGGTCCGATACTGCTGGCGAACAGCAGCACACCGCACGCCGCCCTGGCGCGTTGGATCAACCTTTTCGTCGACTTCCTGGTCACCAAGCACGGCCTCGCCGAGGCGTTGCAGTCCGACGATGCCGCCTTCGAGACTCTGCACGCCTATTTCCTCGACCGCCTCGTCCCCGTGTGCGCCCAGCTGCTCGACGCTGCTGCCACGGCGGGCGAGATTCTCCCCGACATGGATGCCTACGAACTGCTGCGTGGCGTCGGCAATCTCTGTATCGGCGCGGACAACAACCCCCGCTACGACGCGCGTCGCATGGTCGAACTCGTCATCGCAGGACTGCGCCTGCCTGAATGAGTAATTCCAAGGGATAGACACCGGTTGGTGACCGCGGGCCACGGCATCCTGCGCACCACTGGACTCATTGCCGTCAGCGCCCAAGACCCCGACGAACTGGAACGCGCTGTCGCCGGCATTGAGCAAGCAGCCATCCAGGCATCGTGTGAGACGCGTCGGCTCTGGGGCCAGCAGGCCCAGGTGTTCTCCGCCGCCGCCCTCCCACGTTGTCGATCCGTCTGACAAGAGTCAGCCACTCTCGTCGGGCGTCGGGCCGTAGCTTCCATTTGAGTGGACGAATCGAATCTGCCCTGCGGACTTGACCTTGACGCTGCGTCAACCCTCCATGCTGGCGGTCATGAGCATCCCTCCAACAACCAATCAGGTCCAGGGGCCTGCGCTCCACCTGCAGGGCCTGGAGAAGTCGTACAAGGAGCTGCGTGTGCTGCGCGGCGTGGACTTCGAGGTGGCGCGGGGCAGCATCTTCGCACTGCTCGGCTCGAACGGGGCGGGCAAGACCACGGTGGTGAAGATCCTGTCCACGCTGCTCAGGGCCGACACAGGGACTGCCCGAGTCAGCGGCTTCGATGTCGCGACGCAGGCCGCCGACGTACGCGAGTCCATCAGTCTCACCGGGCAGTTCGCGGCGGTCGACGAGATCCTCAGCGGGCGGGAGAACCTCGTCCTGGTCGCCAGGCTGAGGCACCTCAAGGACCCGGGCGCGATCGCGGATGACCTACTGAGGCGCTTCTCGCTGACCGAGGCGGGCACCCGGAGGGTAGCGACGTACTCCGGTGGCATGCGCCGCCGTCTGGACATCGCGATGAGTCTCATCGGGAATCCGCCGGTCATCTTCCTCGACGAGCCGACGGCCGGGCTGGACCCGGAGGCGCGCATCGAGGTGTGGCAGGCCGTCAAGGAGCTCGCCGAGGGCGGCACGACCGTGCTGCTCACCACTCAGTACCTGGACGAGGCCGAACAGCTTGCCGACCGGATCGCGATCCTCCACCAGGGTCGGATCATCGTCAACGGCACCCTGGCCGAGCTCAAACAGCTGCTGCCGCCCGCCAAGGTCGAATACGTCGAGAAGCAGCCCTCCCTCGAAGACGTCTTCTTCGCGGTCGTCGGCGACGCCGGCGAAGACGACAAGGACGGCGACGCCGATAGGGGCAGCCAAGACCGCAAGACCAGGTCGAACAAGAAGTAAGGAACAACAATGGCCACGCATTTCTTGGGCGACACCGCCGTCCTCACAGGACGGACCATGCGCCACGTCACACGCAGCCTGGACACCATCATCACGACCGCGATCACACCGATCGCCATCATGCTGCTGTTCGTCTACGTGTTCGGCGGCGCGATCAAACACGGGACGGTCTCGTATGTGAACTACATGCTTCCCGGCATCCTGCTCATCACTATCGCGTCGGGCATCTCCTACACCGCATTGCGGCTCTTCACGGACATGCAGGGCGGGATCTTCGAGCGATTCCAGTCCATGCCGATCGCCCGATCGGGCGTGCTGTGGGCGCACGTGCTGACCTCGCTGGCCGCCAATGTGATCTCGCTCGTGGTCGTCGTCGGCGTCGCCGTCGGCATGGGCTTCCGCTCGGGCGCTGGAGTGCTGGCCTGGCTCGCGGTCGCCGGCATCCTCATCCTGTTCACCCTGGCATTGACATGGATCGCTGTCATCCCCGGCCTCACCGCGAAGAGCGTGGACGGCGTGGGCGCGTTCTCCTACCCGCTCATCTTCCTGCCGTTCATCAGCTCGGCCTTCGTGCTCACCGACACCATGCCCGGCCCGGTGCGCGCCTTCGCCGAACACCAGCCGGTGACCTCCATCGTCAACACGATCCGCGACCTGCTCACACAGCAACCGGCCGGCACCGCCATCTGGACCGCCCTCGCCTGGTGCGTCGGCATCCTCATCGTTGCCTACATCTTCGCCAACATCTCCTACCGCCGCAGGATCTCCTGAGCCGGCGTCGACCGGGTCTGGGCGAGTTGAGGGCAGGATCAGAGCATGCTGACGATCGGTCAACTGGCGGCGTATGCCGGCGTCACGGTGCGGGCGGTGCGGCACTATCACCAGATCGGACTACTGCCCGAGCCGGAGCGGGATGCTTCGGGTTACCGGCGGTATGGCGCAACGGCAGTCGTGTCCCTCATCAAGATCCGCACCCTCGCCAACGCTGGCGTGCCGCTGTCCCAGATCGGTCAGATGCTCGAAGCCGACGCATCGACCTTTGCCGAAGCGGTCCAAAGGATCGACAGCCACCTGCGCGACGAGATCGAACGGCTTGAGACCAGCCGCAAGCAGATCGCGCAGCTCACTGCCGGGGACAGTCTGGCGCTCCCGCCGGAGGTGATCTCCTATCTCGATCGGCTTCGGGAGATCGGGGCGTCGGAGCGGATGGTGGAGGGTGAGCGGGACGGGTGGATCCTGGTTGCGGCTCGCTGGCCCGATCGCATCCGCGAGTTTATTGCCGGGGGACTCGCGCAGCTCGATGACCCGCAACTCGTTCGGCTCTATCGGGTCCTGTCGGAGATCTTCGAAAGCGACGCAGGCGACGACGACCCGCGTCTGGAGGAAGCCGCCGACATCATGGCCGGCCTGGCCGAGCAGGCATACACCTCCGGCGAGATCAACCTCGGCGAGGTGGCGCACGACGATCTACCGTTTGATCTTCTGGACGCATTTGCCGTCGAGTCCGACCCGCGGGCGGAGCGGCTGCTGGACCTGATGCGCGAGCGTGGCTGGGCCAGTTGGACCCGACTGGAGCGGCTGGCTGAGCCGCCCGACTAACCTCCGGGCGTCGTTTCATACCTGCATGTCGACTACTCATGTCGGCAGGAGGCTCAAGTGCCCACGTTCCAGGACCCCGTAGCAGACGCCGCGGAGGCACAGCAAGCATTGCGCGGGCTGGCGCACGCCACCCGCACCATCAACGATCCGCGGGAGATCTACGCGGTCCTAACCCACGCGGCGACAGGAATTCTGCTGCACTCAGACCAGCATCTGTCCACGGAGCGTGACCGACGGCATGGCTTCCGTGCGCGAGTAGCCACCGATCTGCGCGGGCCGATGGCTGATGTTGATCGACGATTCGCTGATGTAGATCAGGTCTGTCTGCGCGTGCGGCTCACGATGGGGGCCTGGGTGGCTACGCGTTCTCTCGATCATGGCGATCAGCTCGTCGCGGTCGCGAGCCTCGATCGACGCCGGCCGGGCAGCTCGTGGATCAGGGCTGGAGGACGATCCTGCCGGGGATGCCGCCGGCGGCTTTCGCGCTGTATGCCTTGGCTGCTTGCGCGAGCGGGTATACCGCGCCGACCTGGGGGCGGAGGTGCCCCTCGTCGACCAGGCGGGCGAGTTCGGTCAGCTGAGCGCGGCTGGACTCCTGGACGAAGACGACCTTCCTGATGTCGTCCCGGCTGGCGGGTGGCTGCGCGGCGGCCTTGATCGTGACCAGCGTTCCTCCGGGCCGCAGGAGGGCGGGTGAGCGGGCGAGCACCTCGCCGCCGATCGTGTCCAATACCAGGTCGGCCTGGCCGGCAGCGTCCTCGAGGCGGTCGCCGTCCAGCGCGATGAAGCGGTCGGCGCCCAGCTCGGTGGCCAGCGGCCGGGCCCGGCTACGCCCGGTCCCGATCACCTGGGCGCCGGCCCAGCGGGCAAGCTGGACAGCCGTCGACCCGACCGCGCCGCCCGCGCCGTGGATGACCACCGTCTGTCCCTTGGCCAGCTTTCCGTGGTCGAACAGGGCCTGCCATGCCGTCAGGCCGGCCCGCGGCACCGCCGCGGCGTGGACGTGGTCCGCGGTCTGCGGCTTCGGGGCCACGTTACGGGCCTCCACGGCGACGTACTCGGCAGCCGCCCCGTCACGGAACTGGTCGGTCAGCCCGAACACCTCGTCGCCGACGGCGATTCCGGCCGTCCCGTATCCCAGCACGGCGACGACCCCCGACACCTCGTGGCCGGGGATGATCGAGGTCCGCTGATGACCGGCCCGGCAGGTCCAGATAGGCCAGTCCAGCTCGTTGTGCGTGATGCCGCACGCGGCGACCTTGACCAGCACGTCGCAGAGCCCGGGCGTGGCATCGGGCACCTCTTCGTAGACAAGCCCATTGATGCCGGTTGGTTCGTGGATGCGGATGGCCTTCATCGCCTAGTCTCCTCGTGTGTTGATGCAGTTCTGGTGGCCGGGGCGGCATCTCACCTGCCCGCGGACTTCCGTGTCATGACAGAGCGAAGGCAACGTGAGACGATCGTCGTCTCTGTTTGCGCCCGGCTCGCGAGCGACTGCACGGCGCTGTCTGCGCCGTCGGCGGTGAGGAAGGGCCACGCCAGGAACAGTGCGCCAACCTCGTCGAGGTGACCGGCGAACCTGGGTGGCTCACGGATGTTGCCCGACACCAGTTTCGTGCCGTCAGGGAGGCTGGCCCCCCGCGGGTCGCAGACGAGCGCGCGCACGTGCTCGCCGCGCTCACGCAATCCCGACACGACATGACGGCCTACCTTGCCGGTCGCTTCGCTGACGAAGATCGTGCTCATGGCGGGTGAACGGGGCTTCGCTAGGCGGGAATCATGCCGAGCTGTTTCATCTGTGAGAGGACGTCGACGACCCCCCAGATCTCGGCGATTCGGCTGCTGGCGAAGCGGACGACGAAGATCTCGCTGTAGGTGACGGATTTGCCGGTTGGTGGGAGGCCCCTGTACTCGCCCTGGTGGGTCCCGGTAACCGTGTTCCTGGCGACGACCTTGTCCCCCTCCGCGATCACATCCTCGACCGCAACGTGAAGGTCGGGGAACGCGCGAAGGAGCACCGCCCACACTTGCTTGAGCGCCTGCGCCCCCGTCGCGCCAGTCGGCACTGGCGCGTGGAACAGCACGTCCGGCTCGACGACCTCGTCGATCGTCTTCGAGATGACCTTCGCATCGCCGGTGTTCACGGCGTCATGGAAGCGGCTGAACGTCGCTTTGTTAGCTGTTGACATGTGGCTTCTCCTCGGGTCGACATGAACATTCGGGTGATTATCGCTGCTCAGGGCGGGGGACTTGGCTGCCGGTGTGCGGCAGCCCGCACGGGTCGGGTCACTTCTGGAGGACGGCCTCGATCTCGAGGCTGATCGACACCTTGTCGCCGACCGCGATTCCACCGCCGTCCATCGGAATGCTGATGTCGATGCCGAAGTCGCGCCGGTTGACCTGCGCGGTCGCGGAGAAGCCGGCCCTCTGCCCGCCCCACAGGTCCGGGCCGAACCCGTTCACCTCGCCGGTCAGCGGCACCTGCCGGGTGACGCCGTGCAACGTCAGCTCACCGTCGATGACCCAGCCGTCGTCGGTCCGGCGAATGCCGGTGGAGCAGTAGCTCATCGTCGGGTACTTCTCGACCTCGAAGTAGTCGGCGGAGCGGAGGTGGTTGTCACGCGGTTCGCTGCCGGTGTCGATGGACGCGAGGTCGATTGTCGCGGCAACCGACGAGCCCCGTGGGTCCTCGCTGGTGACGATCGTGACGTCGTAGCTGGTGAACCGGCCGCGCACCTTGCTGACCATGAGGTGCCGGACAGAGAAGGCGATCTCGGAGTGCACCGGGTCGGCCTTCCAAGTGCCGGCCAGGTAGCCCGGGATCGCGACGGTCGCGGGGGCGGAGTTCATGGCTTCCTCCATGGATGTGGTGCCGCGGCTACGCGGCGCGGGCAGTGGTGCGGACGCCGCGGCGGGCGGCGTAGGCGTACGGGTGGTCGAACACGTCGCGGGTCGCTCGCCGGGCCAGGCGCGATCGCTGGGCGGATGAGCCGGTCATCATGCCGCTGAGCTTTCATGTTCGCTGGATGGTGTGTTCTTCTCAGCAGTACGACGACACAGCCCCCCGGAATGTCAGGCGACGCGCCAGCCTCACATTCCGGTGCGGTGTCTCGTCGAACGGGTGAGGGCAGATCCGATCAAGGGAGGCGGCGGGCACCATGAGCACCCGATCTGGGCCAGGAGGCGGCCGGCCCGATCCCGGCCTGGGCGCGATCATGAGCGAGCGGCGCCAGCTGATCAATCTCGCGTACCGGCTCCTGGGCTCCCTCGCCGAGGCTGAAGATGCCGTCCAGGAGACCTACGCCCGCTGGTACGCCATGTCCCGGCAGCAGCAGGACGCCATCGGATCCCCCGGCGGCTGGCTGACCACGGTCGCCAGCCGCATCTGCCTCGACCTGCTCGGCTCGGCCCGGGCCCGGCGGGAGCGCTACGTGGGCGAATGGATCCCCGAGCCGCTGCCCGAACCCGCGGAGTGCACCACCGGGCGGCCGGGCGGCAGCACCGTGGATCCGGCCGACCAGGTCACCCTCGATGAGTCGGTTGGCATGGCCTTCCTGGTCGTGCTCGAATCGATGACCCCGGCCCAGCGCGTCGCGTTCATCCTGCACGATGTCTTCCGCTACTCCTTCGCGGAGGTAGCCGAGATCGTCGGCCGTACCCCGGCGGCATGCCGCCAGCTGGCCTCCTCAGCCCGCCGCCGCATCCGCGCCTCCCAGGCTCCCGTGACCCCGGCCGCCCGGCAGGCCGGCCTCGTCCGGGACTTCAAAAAAGCCTGGGAAGCGGGGGACATCGACGCCCTCGTCGGCCTCCTGGACCCCGGCGCCACGGTGACCGCCGACGGCGGCGGTCTCGCCCCCGCCGCGCTCCGCCCCATCGAAGGCGGCGAGCAGATCGCCCGCTACCTGGCCGAACTCGCCGGCCGGGCGCCCGGCAACGTGACGTTCCTGGAGCGCACGGTCAACGGCCAGCCCGGCCTGGTGGCCCAGCAAGACGGCGTCACCGTGACGGTGTTCGCGTTCCACCTCGCAGGCGACCGGATCACCCACATCTGGGCCGTACGCAACCCCGGCAAGCTCCGGCCCTGGACGACCGGCTGACACGCGGCTCCATACCAACGGGTCGCTGAGAGTCGCCGCCACCCAGCCTCCCCTGCCCTCCTAGGCGGCCGGGCCACCACCGCCCCGCCAGAGAAAGGGGGGCCAGCCCGCGATGAGTAACGTCATGGGTGATTGCCGACGGCGGGTGGCAGCTTCATGGAGGCGCGGAGCTGGGCGATGGGGGTGTCTGGCACTTGGATCAGTCCACGGGTCGGGCGATCCAGGTCGAAGGTGACGTACAGCAGCATCGAGACCAGCGCCGCGGCCAGGAGCACGGCGACCATGCCGCGGCCAAGGACGCCGACATGAAGCCCGAGAAGTGCCAGCGCGATGGCGGCGCCGATGATCTCGAGCAGCAGCACCTCGGTCGGGACCCGGTTGCTGAGCCCGGCCACGCGCACGGTCTGTTCGTCGATCATGTCGTTGAGGCTCTCCTCGTAGAGCCGTGGCGCGGTCGCGACGGGTTGTTGCTGCACCGCTTGCGCGGCGAGGCTCCACAGTTGGCGTTGCAGCGCGGATCCTTCGGCGACCGTTTGGTTGGCGGCGCCGCTGCCGGGCACGGCATGAGACAGATGAAGCTCGACGTCGGTGTAACGCATGATCAGCGACAGTGACCGACTGCGCATTGGTTCGGGCAGGGTCTGCGCGCGCAAGTACGCGGTCCCGATGGCGTTGGCGTCGTTGACCACTTCCGCTCGGCGGGTATCGTACCGGCCGACTGCCAGGGAAAGGGCGAAGGCCAGGATCAGAGCCATGAAGCCGAGTAGTGCGGCTTGAAGAACGCCGAAGGACTCGCTGACGCTCTCCCGGCTCTCACGCAGCGAACGGCCCACCAGCAGACCGCCGCCGGCTGCACCGACGATCACCGTCAGCAGCACCACGGCCAGCAGCACGCTGGAAAGCGCGAAGAAGAACAAGCCAGCCTCCCAACACGTGACATCAGCGGTCGCCCGACAACCCCCGAGCTGCGCGCCTATGACGCCGCGGAATCCTGATCATGTACACGAGGCACGTTCACGATCTCTACGCCGGATGCCTCAAGCCTGGCGAGTAGCCCGGACAATGCCGCCTGATCCTGGAACGGGGCCATGCACGATAGTTTCGGCCGACTGCACGGCGACGGTGGGCGACTCGAAGTCAAAATAACGCCTCGGGCGGGAGGATCCGAGCCACGCGGACCTCGTAGTAGATCGGTGTCACCGCAGGCTCCCAGCAGGTCGATTCTGCAGACCTGTCTCGACGATGCCCCTACGCAGCTTTCCGCGGGCCACCCGTAGCGGGTGACCTTCATCGCCGCGAACAGCAATGCCCTCATTCCCAAGCTGATAGTCCCCAGCGGTCCCGCACGTTGACACTTAAGCGTCAAGGTTGCGAAGGTGCACCACGACTGTGCAGCAACCGGGCCGACATCCGATGGCTGCGACCGCCATCGACCAAGCTGCCGTTAGTTCGCATCGAGAGGCAGATTCAACGCGTTGCCGTGGCCTGTTCCCTGCGGAAGAAGGTGAGCAGGTTGCCGTCCAGGTCGACGGCGGCGAACTCGCGGGTACCGAAGTCCGTCACGCACGGTCCGCTTTGTGAGACATCGTGGAGCACACCCCGGGTCTGCAACTCACGGAACAACGCATCAACGTCCGCAGTCTCTATGCGGCAGCTGGCCGTTCCGGCCAGGAACGACTCAGCGCCCGAGCAGATCGGTCGCGCTGTCAGGTCCTCTCGCGAGCGCCACTCCTCGTCGGTCGCGCCCCACAGGTGAAGCACCACGTCGTCGCGAGTGAGGATCGCGAAGTCATCAGCCACGTGTGGTGCTTCGAACCCGAACCTGTCGCGGTAGTGCGTCACCGCAGCGCCCACGTCGCGGACCGGGAGGGCAGGGATCGTCTTGTACATGCCAGCCGCCGCACGGCTAGTTAGGGACGGCACAGGCCCAGTCTCGGGGACGCCAAGGGCGCACGCAAGAGGCCGCTGGGTGCCTGCGGTTCGGCACACGATTGGCTCCGAGGCGTCGCGCCCCGGATTTGGCGAATGGGAAGGGCCGGCTCCCCGCCACCTGGCCGGGAGCCGGCCCTGCAAAATGCCCTAGTTCCGTTAGTCCCTGGGGCGGAACAGCGGCGTCATCGGCTTCACGCCGTGCACGGCGTCGCACGCGCCCGCCAGGCACGGCAGCCGGAAAGCATCCTCGAAGCTGAGCAGCAGCGAGTAGTGGTTGTACGGGGTGCTGTCCTGGATCGGGTGCTCGGTCTTGTTCGTGATCACGATGGTGGCCACGTGACCGCCGCCCACGGTAGAGCCGCAGCAGCCGGTCCCCGGCTGGCCCGCGTCGGAGAAGTCGTCCTCGTCCCAGGTAACCACGATGGCGTTGCGGCCCTCGCGCCACATCTTCGAGGCCATGATCTCGTTCACGACGTTGCCCACGTAGGTGTCACCCGCCGAGATCAGCCCGTTGGTGTCCGGGCACGAGCCGGTGCCGTGCATGTCGTGGCACTGGTCGGGCACAACGAGGCTGAAGTTCGGCAGCTTGCCGTGGGCCAAGTCCGTGGCCAGCTGCGTGTCCGGAACCATGTTGGACAGCGCGCCCTGCGTTCCCGTGAAGTTTACGAACGGGTTGTGCTTGGAGGCGTACAGGGCGTTGCTGTTGCTCGGGTACTTGAACGTGTACGGCCCGTTCGCGTTCGGGCCGCTCGTGATCAGACCCGTGGACGGAACCGGCGGAAGGCTCTGGAAGTAGCCCTTCCACGTCTTGTCGGCGGCGGTGAGCTGGTCCGCCAGGGTCAGCGCCGACACGGTGTGGTTGACCGTGGTCCCACCGCAGTACGGGTCGGTGCTGGCGAGGGCCGGCGTGCAGTAGAACTGGTTGTCATCCTGGACACCGAAGTAGCTTCCGGCAATGTTCGCCATGTAGTTCGGCTCGCTCGGGTGGGTTACGCCGTAGTAGCTCGTGGCCAGGCCGTACTTGCCTGCCAGCGTGTTGATGTTCGGGGCGAGAGTGTTGCCGATGATCGTCGAGTAACTGCTGTTCTCCATCATGATCTCGACGATGTGCCGGTAGCCCGGAACGGCGGAGTGCCCGGTGTGCTCGGCGGCCGCCGAGCTGGCGATCGGCGCGAGCATCCATGCGGCCCCCGCGAGCGCCATCGCGCCCACGGCAATCCGGTTAAGCCTCATAAGGTTCGTCCTTCGTTCGTTCCGAACGGCGTCCGCAAGCAGGGGACTTGCCCGGAAACCACGTGCTGACGGAGTGACCGTATTGGCCCGCGTTGGCCAGCGGGTGCAACGCAGATGACCTTTCGCTGAACCGCACATTACAGGACGGTGACGTACGAGTCACCCGCCATCGGTCTCGGGCGAAGAGGCCAGGCAGGCTGGCGGCTTAGACACGTTGAATGGCCAATGTCATGGCCGAGAGTCGCCCAGGAAATATCTAAATTCGATCAACAGATGGTGCCCTCAGCGGTAGATCCGGACGTTTCTCAGGAGTGGTCATCGTGGAGTGGCGGTTCCCGCTGGAGGGACTGGGAGGGGTCTGCAGCGTGGATCTCGCGGAGCTGGCTGGCGATCGCCTGGGTTTGCGCTGACGCGTAGGGGTCAGGGTGGTGGATCCACCAGCCTGGCCTCCAGCGGAGCACCTTTCCGTACCGGGTGAGGATCAGCCCGGCCTCGAATTCGCTGGCCGAAGCCCGGACACAGCGGATCAGGGGGTCGGTGTCGGTGGCCGTCTCGTAGGCGCCACGTTCAGGTTGGTAGACCCTAGTGCGCTCGGCCCAGCAGTCAAGGAACACCCATCCGGCGGAAGGGTCCCCGGCGGCGTAACACAAAACCCTGCTGTTCACGACCAGGCTGGCAGGCCCGAGGAAGGCCTCCGCCTCGCTGCGCCGTACATCGCGGCCTTCGAACCGGCTCCGCAGCCCCGCCGTCAGCTCCCGCCATGGTGCGGGGCCGATTAGGTGGTCCACGGCGAGGTAACCGAGCCGGTGGAACACTTCCGCGTACACCGAGGCGACCTCGGCCGAGCAGGAGCGCACGGAGCCGAACATCGATGTGAACGGCCCGTGCACCCCCAGCTGGCCGTAACCGCGCAGCCGTTCCCGGGCCTGCTCGTAGTCGCTGTCCCGCTCCTCAAGGAAGCACAGATCCCGCAGCAATTGGTCGGCGACGGTCTCCATCTCCCGGCCATCACGGGCGTACATGCCCGTCCGCTTCATGATCACCGGAATGGAATCCAGCCACCGCTGACGCAGATCCTCCGCTGACCGCACCCGGCGAGACTACCGCCCGTCCGGCCGCCAGCCGGCCAGCACAGCGCACAAGCCCGGAGCGGCAATCCGCTGCGTTACCCGAGCATCCGCGCAGGCCGTCCCGGGCAGAAGTGGCCGTTGTCCCGCCCACTCCGGAATTTGCCGCGGATTGTCCGCGAACCCTCCCCGCCAGCTTCACCAGGAAGGACCTGATGAGTCGCCGTCCATGGCTACCTACTGGCGCTCGAACAGGAGATCATCTGATGCCGGACATCGACACCAAGGACCTCGCCAGCTCCCCGCTCAAGATCGGGGGCAGCGGATCTGGCTCCGCCCGATCAGCAAGCCAAGGAGACGCCTTATGTTCGCCCTGTCCGTCGTCCTCACCATCCTGCTGCTGCTTGAGGCCCTGCCTTCAGTGGTCGTCTCCGTGACCCGCGCGAAGGTAGGCCTCACCCGGCTGGACCAGGTCACCCGGCTGGGCGTGCTTGAGGGGCGGAACATGGGGGTCGTCTCACTGCTCGGCGTACTCCACTCCCTCGGCTGCATCGGCGTGATCGTCGGCCTGGCGGTGCCGCCAGTCGGCGTGGCCGGTGCGGCGATCGAGGCCGGCATCTTCGGCTGGGTGCTCTATCGGCAGCTACGGGCAGGCGACCGAGGCCGGGCACTCGGCGCGTACGCCCTCTTCACCTCCATGGCCTTCGCCGTGCTCATCGTGAACGCCCTGCGCTGACCTCACCGTCGCTGAAGCCGATCCCGTGGAGGTGGCAAGTAAGGTGGCGCTGTGGACGGCACGGTAATTGTTGAGCTGCTTGAGCCGGTGATCGGCAAGCAAGGGCAGGTCAGGCTCGTGTTCCGGGGCCTGAGCGCGCGGTGGACTCTTAATGACGAAAAGCGCCCGCTGCTCAGTGTGCGACTCCGCCCTGACGGGCTCGTGGAGACCACGCGCGATGACGGGTGGGACGTCATGGACCCGGCGGACGTGCTGGCCGTCGAGTGGGTGGCCAGGGCTGGCGAGGGCGGCGGGCCCTACCTCTGATCACAGCACAGGCCGCCTCCCACGTGGCCCGGCTGCCGTTTTGGTCGGTGCTGGCCCTACCTGCCGCCGCACCAGGCTGCGCCGCCCATTATTTCCTCACGCACCGGCAGTACACGCTGCCCCCCGGCGCATGACGGGGCAGGGGATAGATGCCGGCCGGGACAACCCCGCCGGGACAACCCCGCCGGGACAACCCCGCCGGGACAACCCCGCCGGGACAACCCCGCCGGGACAACAGAGCGCAGCGGTTAAGCTTGGGCGGTGGCCCAGGCTGCCCCGTCGAGGACCGCGCTGGTACGCCGAGCGCGCCGGATCAACCGTGAGCTGGCCCGGCTGTACCCCGATGCGCATATCGAGCTGAACTTCACGTCCCCGCTCGAGCTGCTGGTCGCGACGATTCTGTCCGCCCAGACCACGGACCGCCGGGTCAACGCGGTGACGCGGGAACTGTTCGCCCGGTACCGCACCGCCGCCGACTACGCCGCCGCGGACCGGGCGGAACTGGAGAAGTTGATCCAGCCTACGGGGTATTTCCGGGCCAAGGCGAAGAGCCTCATCGCTCTCGGCCAGGCTCTGTGTGACCGCTTTGGCGGGGAAGTTCCTGACACCCTGGACGAGCTCGTGACCTTGCCGGGTGTTGGCCGCAAGACCGCCAATGTGGTGCTAGGCGATGCCTTCGGCAAGCCAAGCCTCACGGTGGACACCCATTTTGCCCGGCTGGCGCGGCGCTTTGGCTGGACGGCGCAGACCGACCCGAACAAGATCGAGCGAGACGTCGGCGCGCTCCTGCCACGGCGGGAGTGGACCGCGGCCTCCCACCGGGTGATCTGGCACGGTCGTCGTGTCTGTCATGCTCGCAGGCCCGCGTGCGGCGCTTGCGGAGTCGCCAAGCTGTGCCCGTCGTTCGGCGAGGGCCCGACCGATGTGGAGACCGCGCGCAAGCTGGTCAAGACTGGGCCGTTCTCGTGACCGGAGTGGGCTTCGACACAGACCAGCGATGCGCCCGGGGCCGCGCCCTCGCCAGGGCTCGGCTAGCACACTAGTACCCGCCCTCAGAGGTGCTGTAGCCTCCTCCGGCCGGGGTGGGAGTGGCGCCCGACGAGCCGGACGATGAGCCGGAGATCTTCACCACGTGCCATGCGCCGCCCATGCCGTTGCCATTGACCTGGCCGGGAGAGTGATCGCCGGAGTAAATGTAGATCGGGTAGCCCTTGATCGTGACCTGCTTTGTCCCGTCCGCCCGGGTGATCATCCCGAGCGGTCCGGGTAGCGACACGCCGGCTGGTGCCTGCACCGCCCCGGTCAGCGGCGGCCACGTCGAGGCGCAGCTGCCGGTGCATGTCGAGGCGCCGCTGCCCGGCTTGTCCTGGGTGAAGAAGTACAGGGTGTATCCCCCGGCGCTGGCCAGGATCGTGCCGGCGCTGGTCTGCGTGGTCTTCAGCGCCACCATGACCGCGCTGGATGAGGGCGCGGCCGCCTGGCTGCCCGGCGAGGTCCCGTAGGCCGAGCCTGCCCCGGACGTGCCGGGCGAGCTGGTTCCGCAGGCGGCTGCCGCGAAGGCGACAGCGGTGAGCCCGCCAGCCGCCCACCATCGGTTACGCATACTCGCTCTCCTCCGTGTCCGTGAAATCGGGTTCACGCATAATCACACTGATCCGCGGCGAGCCACGCGGTTCGCCCGTCGGCGGTCGTGTAATCAGCCGGTAAGAATCTCCGGGACCCGGCAACGACGATGATCGTGCCGCTGATACCACACCAACTGCGGCAGCCGCATCCGTCCCAGCGGCTACGGTGACGATGATCACCGAGTCGGGTTGGGGGGTGATGGTCAGCGGGACGGGAAGCCAGTGGCCGGAGTCGCTGCCGCGGTAATCGTTCGCGCGGATTCCACCGCACTGGCGACCGCAGCGTCGGGGGACAACCCGCACAGATCGGTGAGAATGAAAAGAGCTTCCGCGCTCATGACCAGGGCGAGGCCTCGTTTGAGTTGCTCCAGCGCCTCGGGGTTGGTCCTGGCGAGCGGGCCGGCAAGTGGGGCAAGTGCGTAGTCGATGAGCCCGAACCGGTGTCCGGGCCGCATGGCGGCCGAGCCGGGCTTCGTGATCGTGGCCGAAACCATCGGCGGCTGGATCACGGCCGAGATGGTCCTGCTCGGCTCCACCCGAATCAGCCGCATCGTGCTGGTCGACGCGATGGGTATCGATGTCGCGGATCACCCCGTCGTCGACTTCTTCGGTCTCACGCTGGACCAAGTCACCAAACTGAGCTATCACGACCCGGATTCGTTCCGTATCGATCCGTCCGCGATGCCCGCCGAGCAGCAGGCCGTCATGGCGGGCAACCGCGCCACCCTCGCCGTCTACGGCGGCGCCTCCATGAGCGACCCCGGCCTGGCGCCCCGCTTGGCCGGCATCACCGTTCCCGCCCTCGTTCTCTGGGGTGACAGCGACCAGATCGCCGACCCCAGCTACGGTCGCGCCTACGCCGCGGCCATCCCGGGGGCGCGGTTTCAGCTGCTCCCCACGCGGTCGAGGAGCGCGATGAGCAGGCACTGGCCCGGCTCTATCACCCGCAGATCGAGTTCTGCTGGCCGGAGTCACTGCCCTATGGGCCCAGCCGCCGGGAACACGAAATGCTTGCCGCGGGAGGCCGGACATGGGCTCAGGCCTGGGACCCGTTTCAAGGCGCTGACGAGCGCAAGATGGACCCGCGGGTCGTCGCGGCCAGCGAAGACGAAGTCGTCGTGCTCTGGCAGCAGCGAGGACGCAGCGCAGATGGACAGCACTTCGACATGCCCGTGCTCGGGCTTTACAGCGTCCGCGACGGCAAGCTCGCGCGAGCGCAGATGTTCTACTTCGACACAATCCCCGTACTTGAGTTCCTCAACACCGCCAGCCCGGCTACCGCCCCTGGGCCGTGAAGCGGTCCTATCCGAGGGACATGCCCTGCTGCTCAAGCGCTTCCTGTAGCAGCTTCAGTGCCTTCGGCCCCATGCCGTGCAGCTTCTTAAGTTCGGAGGCTGGCACATTCGCAAGCTGCCGGAGTTCGGTGTATCCAGCCGCGATCAACGCCCGGGTTGCCGGTGCTCCGATGTTCCGGGGAAGACCCGTATCCGGCGGTGTCATGCGCCGGATCGTACCGCGCAGAGGCTGGGGCTCACAGACGGCGGATGGTGGCCAGCCAGGCTTCTGCGGTCGTGGTACCGAGTCCGGGGTTGATTTCGAAGGTGCCCGCCGCGATGTCGGTGATGGTCCAGCCATCGCTGAAGGCAGTGGTGAGCTCGTCCTGGCGCACCCGCCGAGGGCCGAAGTTGCCGGGCTGGCGGTCGCTGAAGCACATGAGGTAGCACGTGCCGCCAGACTGCAGCACCGACGCCAGGCTGGTGACGTACTGGACGCGCCCCTGGTCGTCGAAGACGTGGAACAACCCGCTGTCGATGACCGTGTCGAAGGCCATGCCGAGCTGCCCAAGGTTCAGCGCGTCGGCGACCTCGAAGCGGACCGCCAGGCCACGTCCGGCTGCTTTCTCGCGCGCTTGCGCGATCGCCCGCGGCGAGATGTCGACGCCTGCGGCGTCCGCACCGTGCGCGGCGGCCAGCAGCGTGTGTTCCCCAGTGCCGCAGCCCGCATCGAGCACCCTCCCGCAGAGCAGGCCGCTATCCGCCAGACGAACGAAGGCCGGTTGAGGCCGACCGATGTCCCAGGGCGCAGGCGCGCTCGAGGCGTACACCTCGTCCCAGCTCGGCATCGTCATGAAATGAGGACACGCTCCCTTACCGCTAGGTGAGCACGGCATCGAGTCTTCCGTGCCAATCCCATCGTCCTACATCATTGCGCGGAGCATTCGGCTTGTGACAGGACCCTTCACGAACAGGCGTACATCTGCTGCGGGTGCGGGTGCCGGGTGCGAAGCACCCGCACTGGGGCGGTTACCGGGAAGACCCTGTCCGTCGACGAATATCGAACTCATGTACGGTAGTGGTGTGGCTGGAGGGATAGCCGATGCCCGGCCTGGCGAACCGGGCCCTAGCTGGCGTGAGCACCGGGTGCGTCCCCGTCATGCGCCGGTGTGGGTCCGGGCACACGGTGCGTGGCGCAAAGGCCGCATTAGCGCATGGGTAGCGGCCCCGGGGAGCCGCACGGGATGGGAGTGCGTGATCGAGGCGGAGCCTTCCCGCGGCGACCCGCCCTGGCAGGGCCGCTACGTGTACGACCCGAAGACGATACGCCCGCGGTACAGCACCCGGCCGCCCGCGGAGTTAATGCCACAGCGGGCGGCATCTGCCGGCCACCTTCTGCCGCTGCGCGCAGTGAGCACTTGCGGACTCACGCTGCGTAATCGGTCTCCAAACCGCCGCGACGCTGATCGCCCGGGTCATTACCACGCTGGCCGTGCACGGGGCAGGCTGACTTGCGGGACTGGGCCGGCGAGCTTGCCGCTGATCCGGGTGACCTGGCGCCCGCCGGTGGGTGCGGCTGGCTATCCTCGCCCCATGCGGACATTGGCGGTGGTCGGTGCCGGGCCCAAGGGAATCGCGATCGCCGCCAAAGCGCGAGCGCTCGCCGCGGTCGGGCTCGAACCGCCGCGGGTTGTGCTGGTTGAGCGTGGCGGCGTCGCCGGGAGCTGGACCGGGCGGGAGGGTTACACCAGCGGCGCGCTGCCGCTTGGGACGCCGCCGGAAAAGGACATCGGCTACCCATACGCGCAGAGCTGGGATGTGGCGTCGGGCAGCGTCACCGCCGCCATGGCCGCCTTCAGCTGGCAGCGGTACCTGATCGAGCGTGGCCACTACGCCGACTGGGTGGATCGCGGCCGGCTGCGCCCGACGCATCGCCAGTGGAGCGCGTACCTGCGTGAGGTCGCCGTGAGGTGCGAGGCCGAAATCGTCGCTGGCGAGCTCGTCGGGCTCGACGCTGACGGCGAACACTGGCGGCTGCGGCTCGCCAGCGGCCATGTGATCGAGGCCGAGGGAGTCGTTCTCACTGGCGCCGGGCCGCCAGTTGAGATCGCCGGCCAGCCGCGTGATCATCCGCGGGTTCTCGACGGCCGCTCGTACTGGCTGCACGAGGGCAGGCTGAACAAGCAACTGGCGCAGAACATCTGCGTCATCGGCAGCGGCGAGACGGCTGCCTCGATCGTGATCAGCCTCGTCCAGGGGGGCCACCGGCGTTCGACGATCGACGTGGTGACCAGCAAAGGCGTGCTGTACTCACGCGGCGAGAGCTACGACGAGAATCGCTTCTACTCCGATCCAGGTGACTGGCCGCAGCTGGCTGAGTCGCACCGGCGCGAGTTCCTGGAGCGCACCGACCGTGGCGTTGTCTCCCCGCAGGCCGAGGCGGCGCTCAACCAGTCACGTGGCTATCGCACGCTCGCGGGGCGCGCGACCGCAATCGAGGCCGGCGCGGGGCACGTCGTGGTCACGATCGAGTACGAGCGCGAACGCGAGCGGGTCGCCTACGACTGGGTAATTGTGGCGATAGGTTTCGACGCACGCTGGTTTGAGCGGCGGCTTGGCGACGAGGCGCAACGGCGTCTCACGCAGGCCCTCGCCGGGGACGAGCTTGAGCGGCGGGTCGACGTCGACCTGGCCGTCACGGACCTGCGACCGCCGTTGCATCTGCCTGTCTTGGCCGGGCTGGCGCAAGGGCCGGGCTTTCCCAACCTGAGCTGCCTCGGCCTCTTGAGCGACCGCGTCCTGCGCCGCTACGTTGCCCTGACACAGCGGGGGCCGCGGCTAAATCAGCCGCGCCTACATAAGGGGAGGCAGTTTGTCTGAGGCGCGCGAGGAAGCCTGGGAGAGCGACGACTATGTTCGGCGCAGCCTCGTCATTCCGGTCGAACTGGCCGAGCGGCTCGCGGTCGAGGCCGACCGACGTGGTGTCACCGTTAGCGATCTGCTGATCGAGTACGCCGACGAGGGCCTGCGGCGGCCGGAGTAATTCGCCAGGCTCGGTGCCGCGGCTCAGGCGACGGGAATGGCCTGCTGGCGGTTTTCGCGGTACCCTCGCAGGCGCCGCATCCGGAACCCGGCTCAGCGGCTCGCCGCCGCGGCCCGGGCCTACGTCCGGTTCGCTTCCGATCAGCGGCCGCTGTTCCAGGCCCTGGCCGGGTCCGGGCTGGACAAGAGCCGTCACCCGGAAGTCGAGCGCGCCGCACAGGCGGTCGGGATGGCCTTCCTGTCCCCGGCGGCCAGGCTGGTCAACGGCGACGAAAGGGCCGCTGCGCGGCTCACCTCCGTCATCGTCGCGACCGCCCACGGCCACGCCATGCTGATGCTTGATGGCACCTTCGGCTCTGGCCACCACGCCGCCGAGGCCGCCGCCGAACAGGCAGCGGCCGCAACGCTCGCCCTGATCGCCGGCCAGGAATCCCTGACCGGCCGAGCAGGACAGGTAGCAGCTGGAGACTCGGTCATAGATCCATCGTGAGCCTTCAGGAGCCAGGGGGCGGCTGGACGTGTGCGCTCCTGTAACATTGCGCCTCACGGGGCTTCTGAAGACTTCTACACGGGGGGATTTCTGTCATGAGCGTACTGATCACCGCGAAGTTCCAGGGCGACACGGCCAAGTTCCGCCAGGCCCTGGCTGAGCGGGCCGGCGAGCTGACGAAGTTCGCGGACCTTTCCCGCTCGGCCGGCGCCATCCACCATCGCTTCGGCGTCGGCGACGGCTTCGTCCTGGTCGTCGATGAGTGGGCGACGGCCGAGCAGTTTCAGCAGTTCATGGCCAATCCCGACCTGCAGGCGTTCATCGGGGAGATGGGCGCCGTCCCAGCCCCACCCGAGGTCACCATCACTGATGCGGTCGCCTCACCGGATCAGTTCTGACTTACCGGGTTCTCCGCCACCCATACCGGCCGTCGCTATATCGGCCAGCCAGAACCGGATAACAACGACCGGCGGAGGGCCCGACGGTGGCGCCAGCCCCAGCCGCTTATGCGCCGCGGATCGACGCTGCGCCGGCCCCCAGCCGCCTATGGCTGCGCCGGGGGCCGGCGCCACCGTCTCGTCGCTCGGTATGCGCGGGCTCAATCCTCGCTGACCGGACGAGTGCCGCGGTTCAGCTCCATGATCACGCCGACCTCGATGCCCGCGCCCATTTCCAGGGCCGGGCATCCCTTGGCCACGGTGAGCGCAGCCTCGAGGTCGTCGGCGATGACCAGCGAGTAACCCCCGAGGCGAGTGTCCGCTCCGCAGTTCCCGAGCGAGCTGGACTCGATAACCGGGAGGCCCTGGTCCGCCAGGTTGGCGCCCATGCTGTCGAACCAGGCAGTCCAGGCGGCCACAGTCTCAGGGCGGCCCGGTGTGTAGTCCTTCGGCACGCGGTACGAGAGCAAGAACTTTGCCATCGATCTCCTCCTCTGCTCGGCGGCTCGGCCGGCGTGGCGCCGGCGTTACCTGTCGATGGTCACTACCTGTCGATGGTGTAGACACCCGCGAACCGGGAAATTGGGCGGCGGCGGGCGCCCACTTTGGCGCGCGGCCGGTGTCAGTACGGATGACAGGGTCGGAAGGAGCCGGAAGAGTGATGGGAGGATGGCGCGATGGCCGCAGACCTGATCGCCCGGGCCCGCGGCGGGGACGAGGAGGCGTTTCGCCAGCTCGTCGACCCCTATCGGAGCGCGCTGCACGTGCACTGCTACCGGATCCTCGGTTCGCCGCAGGACGCCGAGGACGCGCTGCAGGAGACCCTGCTGGCGGCCTGGCGGGGACTTGGCGGCTTCGAGGGACGCGCCTCGGTCCGGACCTGGCTATATCGGATCGCCACCAGCCGCTGCCTGAACGCGCTGCGATCAGCCAGCCGCCGCCCGCCGATGAGCTGGCGCACGCCCGAGGTTGACCCGCCGGAGCCCACCCGGCTCGGCGAGGTGGTCTGGCTCGAGCCCTACCCGGACGTCCTCCTCGAAGGGCTCGCCGATAGCGCGCCCGGCCCGGAGACCCGGTATGAGGCCACAGAAGCCATCTCGCTGGCCTTCGTGACCGCGCTGCAGTTGCTGCCGCCGCGGCAGCGTGCCGTCCTCATCCTGCGCGACGTCCTCGGGTTCCGGGCCGGCGAGGCGGCACACATCCTCGACTCCACCGAGGCGTCGGTGACCAGCGCTCTCAAACGCGCCCGCGCCACCCTGCAGCACCGGCTGGCACCTTCGGCGGACCAGGAACCGCCACCGCCGCCGGACTCCGCGGTCGAGCAGGAACTCGTCGCCCGGCTCACCCGGGCCTACGACAGCGGCGACGTCGACGGCGTGATCGCCCTGCTCACCGATGACGTCTGGCTGGCCATGCCGCCGGTCCCGCTGGAATACCAGGGCCGCGAGCTGGCGGCCCGGTTCCTCACTGCGACCGCTTTCCGGCCGGGCCGCACCTCCCGGCTCGTAGCGACCCGGGCCAACGGCCAGCCCGCATTCGGGATATACGTCCGGGACCCGCGGGCCAAAGTCGCCCACGCGAACGGGCTGCTGGTGCTGACCCTCGCCGGCAACCGGATCTGCGCCATGACCCGCTTCGACAACAGCGTGCTGCCCCGTTTCGGGTTTCCCCGGACTTTGCCTGACTGAGCCTGGCTACGGGCGATCGGCGCGGCGATAAAGACTCGCCCGCTGGGCAGCCCATGGGGTAGGTGTAGCAGCATGACCGAGCGTTATCCTCTGCGGCCCATCACGCCCGATGAGTTCGACGCCTTCAGCGAGGTGCCCACCCGGGCATTCAATGACAGCGCGTGGCCGGCTGAGGCCATCGACCAGGAGCGCGTGATCTTCGAGTTCGATCGCAGTCTCGCCGCGTTTGACGGCGATGCGATCGTCGGGACGGCAAGCGCGTACTCTTTCCAGCTCACTGTCCCCGGCGGGATCGCGGGCGCGGCGGGTGTCTCTTTCGTCAGCGTCCTGCCCAGTCACCGGCGGCGCGGCATCTTGTCGGCGATGATGCGCCACCAGCTCACCGGCATCGTCGGCCGGGGCGAGGCCGTCGCAGCGCTGTTTGCGTCCGAGTCGGGCCTCTACGGAAGGTTCGGCTACGGCTGCGCGTCAGAGCAGCTGCGCCTGACGATCCGCCGCGGCGAGGGTGCGCTGAGCCCGGCCGTGGCTGGCGGCGCGGGCCTGGACCGCGGCGCGGTGCGGCTGCGGGACGCGCAGCCCACCGAACTGCGCACCGAGCTGGCCAAGGTCTATGACTCGGCGGTCCCGCACCGGCCCGGCATGATGGCCAGGGACGAGCGCTGGTGGCAGGGCACGCTCGCTGATCCGGAATTCTCCCGAAAGGGAATGACCTCACTGAAGTGCCTGCTGGCGGATGACGACTCGGGTCCGCGCGGTTATGCCCTGTACCGGACGAGGTCTGACTGGGCCGAAGACGGCCTGCCGGCAGGCAGCCTGTCGGTCCGCGAGCTGATTGCCTCCGACGCCACGGCCACGGCGGCGCTGTGGACCGACTTGCTCACTAGGGACCTGATCGACGAGGTCGTCGCCCGGCAGCGGCCGGTCGACGATCCGCTGCTTGACATGCTCGCCGACCGGCGCCGGGCGCGGGCCTACCTGACCGACGGGCTCTGGATCCGGCTCACCGACGTCCCGGCCGCACTCCGCCAGCGGCGCTATTCTTGCGCGGCTGACGTCGTGATCGAGGTGACCGACGAACTGCTGCCCGCCAACGCGGGCCGCTGGCGGCTGCAGTGCCCCGGGCCCGCCGGGGGCGGAACGGCCAGCTGCGAGCGCACCACGGCGGCTCCTCACGTCGTGCTACCCGTCGCGGTTCTCGGAGCCGGTTATCTGGGCGGCACCAGGCTGGGCTCCCTCGCCGCAGCCGGCCTGGTTACCGAGCGGGAGCACGGCGCGCTGGCCAGGCTTTCGGCCGCCATGTACTCCGACCCCGCGCCCTGGTGCCCGTCGATGTTCTGAGGAGCCACCCAAGTGGCCGTGATCTCCCCGACTGCGAGTCGAACGTCACTACCAGGGAACGGGTGAGGCCAGCATCACCGCGCCGACGCTGATCGGCGCAGACCTGGGCCGGGTTAGCATGTCGTTACCTTCCGTAACCGGGGGAGCGGAAGTCTTGGGAGCCGGTGAGCGAGATCGAGAACTGCCCGGCGGTTGCGGCCTTGCGCAGGTCCGCTCACCTGGTCCGGCAGCGGATCTGGCCGGTCGTGCTGCTCGCGACGCTGCCGACGATTGCCGCCAGCCAGATCCCGGCCGCATTCCCCCACCCGGCCAGCACCGGAGCAGTGCTGGTCTTCCTCGGCATCCGGGTCGGTGAAGGGCTGGTGGAGGCGGCTCTCGGGCTCGCGGCGGTGGAGCTGTGCTACCGGCTCATCCAACTCGACGCCGCATCTCGCGCCGCCATTCTCACCGCCCCGAGCCAGCCCCGGCCAGCGGCGCCGCGACCGGGACCTGGTCATCCGGCTCGCCCAGGACACGAGGGCTGACCAGGTCCCGCTTGTCGCCCATGGCGAGCAGGGTGGCCGCGAACCGGCTGTCCGGCGCTTCCCTGGCGACCTCATGCGCGTCGGCGGCGGTGTCCACGTCGATCAGCTCAGGCGCGAGGCGGACACGGAGGCTGGCGCGCAGCAGGCGGGAAAGCTGCCCCCGGCCCGTGTGGGTCTGCGACATGGGGACGCCAAGGATGAGGCCGGGATCGGGCCGGCGCAGGCCGAGCAGCCAGAAACCGCCGTCCCGGGCCGGCCCGAACACGGCGTCGGCCTCGCCCCGGGCGAGCGGGCGCGCCACGCTTTCCAGCAACCCGGGGGTCACCTGGGGGGTGTCCATGCCGATCAGCACGACCGGGATGGCCAGCTGGGCGTAGGCCTCATCGAGGGCCGCGGCGATCCGCTCATCGAGCCCGTCGCCGCGCTGCCCGGTCACCTCGAAGCCCGGTGGCAGCCAGCCCGCGCGCGGGCTGCCCGCCGGACGCGGGCCGCGGAGCGCGGCGGACGCCCCGGCCAGGGCAAGCACGTGCCGGGCGAAGGGGGCGCGGGCCGCGGCTTCCAGGGTGTCGGTCAGCGCGGCTTCGGCCAGCCTGGCCGCCTCGTGCGGCGTGTACGGCGGCGTGAGACGGGTTTTGACCCGGCCCGGCACAGGTGCCTTGGCGATGACGACGACCTGGGCCGCGAGCCTTCTCATGACGACGCCAGGACTTTCCGCATGTCGCGCACGGTGCGCACGGTCCCGCCGACGGTGCCGGTGACCTTGGAACGCCCGGACCGGGGGAGGTAGGGCACATCGGCCTCCTCGATCCGCCAGCCCGCGCTGGCGGCGGCCATCACCATCTCCAGCGGGTAGCCGAACCGGCGGTCAGTGAGGGCGAGGTGCAGCAGCGGCTCGCGGCGCGCCGCCCGCATCGGCCCCAGGTCGCGCACGCGCGCGCCGGTGCGCCGGCGCAGTTGCGCGGCGAGGACCTTGTTGCCGAGCCTGGCGTGCAGCGGCCAGGTGCGCAGGCCATGCGTGACACGCCTGCCGAGCACGAGGTCGGCCTGCCCGACCAGGATCGGGTCGGCGACCAGCGGCAGGTCGCCGGGGTCGAGCGACGCGTCGGCGTCCATGAAGCACACGACCTCGCTCGTGGCGGTGAGCAACCCCGCGTGGCAGGCGGCGCCGAATCCGCGCTGGGGCACCCGGACCACGGTCGCCCCGTGGTCTGCGGCGATGTTCGCCGAGGCGTCGGTGGAGCCGTTGTCGGCCACGATCGGATGGAAGCCGGCCGGCATCCGGGAGAGCACCCATGGGAGCGCCTCGGCTTCGTTCAGGCACGGCAAAACGACATCGATTACCATGCCGAACGACATTAGCCACGAACTGCCTTGATCGACCCTTACAGACCGGTGACGGATCGTCTGGGCCGAATCGCCGCAGGCCGGCCGCGTGTTTGGCTACCTGTATGCGAATACTGGTGACGGGGGCCGCGGGCTTCATCGGATCCCATATCGTCGATGCCCTGCTGGCGGCCGGCCATGAGGTGCAGGGCCTGGACTCGCTCGCGCCCGCGGTGCATGACGGGCCGCCCGGGTACCTGCCCGCGGGGTTTGACCTGACCGTCGGCGACATCCGCGATCCTGGGGTGGTCGGCCGGGCGGTGGCGGGCGCCGACGCGGTGTGCCACCAGGCAGCAATGGTCGGACTGGGCGTTGACCTGGCCGATCTCCCGGCCTACGCCGACGTCAACGTCACCGGCACGGCGGTCCTGCTTGAGGCCATGGGCCGCAGCGGCATCCCGCGCCTGGTGCTGGCGTCGTCGATGGTCGTCTACGGGGAGGGCGCCTACGACTGCCGGCGGCACGGCCGGGTGCGGCCCGCCCCGCGCGGCCCGGACGACTTGTCGGCTGGCCGGTTCGAGCCGCGCTGCCCGGACTGCGGCCAGGAACTCACGACCGCCACGGTGGCCGAGTCGGCGCCGCTGGATCCCCGCAACGCCTATGCCGCCAGCAAGGTCGCCCAGGAGCACCTGGCGGCCACCTGGGCGCGGATGACCGGCGGGTCGGCTGTCGCGCTGCGCTACCACAACGTCTACGGCCCGAGGATGCCGCGTGACACCCCGTACTCCGGCGTCGCCGCGATCTTCCGTTCCGCGCTGGAAGGCGGCCGGGCGCCCGAGGTCTTCGAGGATGGCGGGCAGCGCCGCGACTTCGTCCACGTCCGCGACGTGGCTCAGGCGAATCTGCGCGCGCTGGGCGCCGGGGACCCGGGCACGGTGCAGGCGTTCAACGTCGCCAGTGGCGAGCCGCACACGGTCGGCCAGATGGCCGAGGCGCTCGCCGCTTCATTCGGTGGCCCGCCACCCGTGGTGACGGGCAAGTTCCGGCTCGGCGACGTGCGCCATATCGTGGCTTCCCCGGCGGCCGCGGAACGCGGGCTCGGGTTCCGCGCGGAGGTGAGCTTCGGCACGGGAATGGCCGAGTTCGCCCGGGCGCAGCTGCGGGAACCGGCCAGGCTGGCGCCGCGGGATCCCGCGGGCCCGCCCCCGGTCAGCCCTGCTGCCGCGCGTACACCGGATGCTCAGGCTGCGGCGCGTGAGCAAGCGGCAGCCGTATAACGAACAGGCACCCGGGGCCCGCGTTCCTGACCGCGATCTGGCCGGCGTGCGCCTCAACGATGCCGCGGGCGATGCTCAGCCCGAGCCCGGCGCCGTTGTCCCCGCCCGGCGTGCGGGCCGTCTCGCCGCGGAACGCCACGTCGAAAACACGCGGCAGGGCGTCGGGGGCGATCCCGCCGCAGGCGTCCGCCACGCTCACCCTGGCCATGCCCCGCTCGACCTCGCCCTGCACCTGCACGATGCCCTCGGACGGAGTGTGCCGGATGGCATTGGTGACCAGGTTGCGGAGCGCGCGCCCGAACTCGTCGGCGTCCACCAGAACCGGGAGCCCGCGGACCGCTGACCCTTGCAACTGGACACCCTTGACCCGGGCCAGTGGCTCGGTGCTGGCCAGCGCCTCGGCCACGAGGTCGTCGAGGCCGACCAGGCGCCGGGACAGCCGCAGCGCGCCCGCGTGAATGCGGGACAGCTCGAACAGGTCATCGATCATGGTCGTCAGGCGGTCAGCCTCGCGCCGCATCTGCGTGTGGTAGGTACTCACCGTCTCGTAGTCCCTGACGATCCCGTCCTCCAGGGCCTCAGCCATCGCGCGCAGCCCGGCCAGCGGGGTGCGAAGGTCGTGGCTGACCCAGGCGACGAGTTCCCGCCGGCTCGCCTCCAGGGCACGCTCCCGCTCGCGGGCCTGCGCGAGCCGCTGGTGGGCGGCTGTGAGCCCATCGGACAGCCCCGCCAGCTCGGCCGACAGCGTTACGTTCGGCGGCTCGTAGTAGCCGGTCTCGCCGACCTCCTTCACGGCACCGAGGAGGACGCGGCTCGCTTTGCTGATCTTCCGGCCGACGAGCAGCGCCACGGCGAACCCCGCCAGGCCCGCGATCCCGAGCAGTTCCAGCATGACCGCGCGGTCGCCAGAGTTGGCCAGCATCAAATGGGCGATGGCCCCCACTCCGGCCAGCGAGGTGACGACCGTGACCGCGGCGATCATGGTGAGCATGGCGGAGATCGAGCGGCCGGCCAGCAGCCGCAGCGCGAAAACCCCGATCAGGCAGGTGATGACCGCGATCGAGGCGACCCATTCGGAAACGTGGAAGAGATCGGAGGGAGCGATCGGGGACAGGGCGGCGATCATGCGTGCTCCGGTTCGTAGCGGTAGCCAACGCCCCAGACCGTGACGAGCCGCCTGGGCATGGTCGGGTCAGACTCGATCTTTTCGCGCAGCCGCCTGATGTGCACGGTGACCGTGGACGTGTCACCGAACGTCCAGCTCCACACGTGCCCGAGCAACTGCTCGCGGGTGAAGGCCTGGCCCGGATGCTGCATGAGGAATGCGAGCAGGTCGTATTCCCGTGAGGTAAGGGCCAGCGCGTTGCCCCCGATGGTCGCCGCGTGCGCCCCCAGGTCGATCACCAGGTCGCCGTCCCTGACGACACCCAGCGCGTGCGCGTCGGGCAGGCCACCGCCGCGCGCCCGGCGCAGCACGGACCTGACCCGCAGCGCCAGTTCGCGCGGGCTGAAGGGCTTGGTGACGTAGTCGTCCGCGCCGGTCTCGAAGCCGACCACGCGGTCGGTCTCCTCGCCGAGCGCGGTCAGCATCACCACCGGGATCGGCCACTGGGCCCGCAGCCTGCGGCAGATCTCCAGCCCGTCGATGCCAGGCAGCATGAGATCCAGCACGACCAGGTCCGGCGGCTCGTCCGCGATGCGGCGGAGGGCCTCGAAGCCGTCGTTGATGCACTCCACGTGGTGGCCGTCACGGACCAGGTAGCGCCCGACGACATCGGCGAGGGTGGCGTCGTCGTCGACGACGACGATGCGGCCGGGACGGTCGGGACTAGTCACGACGGCACCCCCCGGCGCCGGCAACGGCTCGGGGGGCTGGCTTGGGTTCGATCGTTATGTGCGGAATTCCTGGTCACAGTGTCCACGGTAGAACCAGATCGCGGTGAGCGCCGCATACCGGAGCGAATCCGTCACCCTTCCGTAAGGCTGAGTAGGGGCCGTGCGCCGCCGCCGGAAGCTAGGCTCGTCGCCTGTCCAGACTGCCCGTGTGCCCGCCAGGGAGGTGACCTCGTGCTCGGTGAGCTGTATGAGGATGCGCTGGCGGGCCTGGCGCAGCCAGAGATCGAGCACACCGATGGCCGCCGAACGCCGCTCAAGACCGACGAATGGATGCGGGTGCTGCCGGGTGACGCGTCGATCCTGGACCGTTGCCAGGGACACACCCTGGATATCGGCTCCGGGCCGGGGCGGCTGACTGTGGCGCTGGCCGAGCGGGGCGTTCCGGCGCTTGGCATCGACGTCACCCCGTACGCCGTCTGGCTCGCCCGCTGGTCCGGGGCGCTCGCGCTGCGCAGGGATGTCTTCGGCGCGGTGCCGGGCGCCGGTCGCTGGGCGACGCTGCTGCTGGCCGACGGAAACATCGGGATCGGCGGGGATCCCGGCGCGCTGCTGCGCCGGGCCGTGGAACTGATGATGCCGGGTGGCCGTGCGCTGGTCGAGGTGGAACCGCCGGGTGCGCCCCTGCTGCGCGAACGGGTGCGGCTGAGGCATGGGGGCACGTTGAGTGACTGGTTCCCCTGGGCCTGGATCGGCGCTGATCAGATCGCCGACCTGGGCGTCACCGCGGGCCTTGCGGTCACTGAACTCTGGACCGACTCGGGCCGCTGGTTCGCCGCCCTCACCTGCCCCTCCGGCCGGCGCCCTCAGTAACCCCGTGGCCAGGGGCGCTCATGGAGAGACCCGGGAGGCGTGTCCGGCCGAGACTTCCTGGCGGGCCGCGATGGCCGCCCCCAGGCGGCTGAGCGCGGTGAAGAATTGCTGCTGCTCCCCGGGTGAGAGCACTTCGAAGAGTTCCGCGACCGCGTCGAGCCGGGGGGCCAGGGCCTGCTCGGCTTCCAAGGCCCCGGCGGGTGAGAGTTCAACCAGGGTGGCCCGGCGGTCGGTCGGATGCGGGCGCCGGACCACCAGGTGCGCGTCCTCAAGCGCGTCGACCATCGCGGTCATGTTCCTGGGGCTGACGCCCAATTGCACGCCCAGTTCGCGCATGATGGCTGGGCCCCCGCAGTGCAGCGCTTCGAGGAGCCGCAGCCGGGTGTAGGTGAGGCCACCGCAGGAGCGCCCGTCCGTCCACCGGAGGAAAGCCGCGGCGAAGAGGGCCGTCTGCGCCACCAGGGCCCGCCGGCGTTCCGTTTCGCCCAGGCCCTCGATCGAGCCCGGATCGGCGCCCTGGCAGCCTTCGTCGGCTACCTGCTGCGACGCCGGATCCAGTTCCACCAGTTCAGAGTACTCGGGTGGTTCAGTTGACACGATTATTACGTTCGGTAATATCATTTCTGTGACTTTAACACGCGACAGGAAGTCACGACGGGCAGCGCGCCCGCCAGCCGAGGAAGGCAGGACACCATGACCACAGCAGATCAACAGCCGCAGGTCCTGGCCGATGGCGTCACCGCGGACGCACTCGGCCGCGCGGCCGCCGGGCCGAGCACCTGGTCGCTGGATGCCGCCCACTCATCAGCGGCCTTCCGGCACAAGACCATCTGGGGCCTGGTCACGGTCCGCGGCACGTTCTCCGATCTCGCCGGCCGCGCCGAGATCCTCCCGGACGGCTCGGCACGCGGCCGGGTGGACATCGGGGCGGCCTCGCTGAACACGAAAAACGCCAAACGGGATACGCACCTGAAGTCGGCGGACTTCTTCGACGCGCAGGCCCATCCCCGGATCGTCGTGGACGTGCGGCGGGCGACACGGTCCGGCGGCAGCGTAAACGTCTCCGGGGACCTGACGGCGGCCGGGATCACGAGGCCACTCGACTTCACCGCCACCGTGCTGGAGGCCAGCGCCGATGCGGTCACCCTCCGCGCGGAGGTGGAGGTGGACCGGGCGAGCTTCAATATGACCTGGAATCAGATGGGCATGCTGAAAGGCCTCGCTACCGTGTCCGTTGTGGCCCGCTTCACCCGGTCGGGAGGGACGCAGGCGCAGACCCCGTGACGCAGGCGGGCCCGTAACGTAGGAGCATGCGCGCATGGGTGGTGCACGAGCCCGGGCCGATGGCCTCGGGCCCGCTGCGGCTGATCGACCGGCCGGTTCCCGAGCCCGGTCCCGGCCAGTTGCTCGTCAAGATCCGCTGCTGTGGCGTGTGCCGGACCGACCTGCACCTCGCCGAGGGTGACCTGCCGCCGAAGGCGCCGGACATCACGCCCGGTCATGAGGTGGTGGGCGAGGTCGTCGAGGCCGGGCCCGGTGCGCTCAGGTTCAAGCCCGGTGACCGGGTCGGGGCCGCCTGGCTCGGCGGGACCGACGGGTCGTGCCGGTTCTGCCGCCGCGGCCAGGAGAACTTGTGCCCCGGGTCGGTCTACACCGGCTGGGACTATCACGGCGGCTACGCCGAGTACATGGTCGTCGCGGACGCGTTCGCCCACCCGCTGCCGCACGGGTTCAGCGACGCGGAACTCGCGCCGCTGCTGTGTGCCGGGATCATCGGATACCGCGCGCTGCGGCGGGCCGAAGTCCCGCCGGGGGGCACCCTGGGCATCTACGGCTTCGGCGGTTCTGCGCACCTGGCCGCGCAGATCGCGATCGCCGAAGGCGCGGCCGTGCACGTGTTCACCAGGGGCGCGGCTGCCAGGGACCTGGCGCTCACCCTCGGCGCCGCCTCGGCGCAGGACTCGTATGATCCGCCGCCCGAGCCGCTCGACTCGGCCATCCTGTTCGCCCCCGTCGGTCAGCTGGTGCTGCCCGCGCTCGCCGCGCTCGACCGGGGCGGCACGCTCGCGATCGCCGGGATCTACCTGACCGACATCCCGTCGCTGAACTACGCCGAGCACCTGTTCCAGGAACGAACCGTGCGCAGCGTCACCTCGAACGCCCGGGGTGACGCGGCCGAGTTCCTCACCCTGGCGGAGCGGCTGCACATCAAGGTGACCACCACCCCGTACACCTTCGGCCGGGCCGACCAGGCGCTCGCCGACCTCGCCGCCGAACGGGTGCACGGCGCGGCGGTCCTCTCGATGTGACCCAGCGGGCGGTAATCGCATCGCTGCTGCTCGTGAATTCGTAGGCTGTCTGGGTGACCAGCCAGCACACCGCGGCCCGCGCGCTGCTCAGCCGTTTCCCGCTCGTGGACGGGCACAACGACCTCCCCTGGGAGCTGCGGGAGGCAGGCCGCGAGGATCTTGACCAGACCAACCTCGCCGCGCCGGTCCCGTTCACCCACACCGACCTGCCGCGGATCGCCGAGGGCGGGCTGGGCGCCCAGTTCTGGTCGGTGTTCGTGCCCGCGACACTGCAGGGCGACGGGGCGGTGGCCGCGACCCTGGAGCAGGTCGACCTGGTGCGCCGGATGACCCGCCGCTACCCGGACGTGCTCGAGCTCGCGCTGACCGCCGCCGACGTGGACCGGATTTTCGCGGCCGGGAAGGTAGCGTCGCTGATCGGCGCCGAGGGCGGGCACTCGATCGCGTCCTCGATGGGCGTGCTCCGGGTGCTCTACGGGATCGGGGTCCGGTACCTCACCCTGACCCACAACGCGAACGTCCCGTGGGCCGACTCGGCCACCGACGAGCCGAAGGCGGGCGGCCTGACCGCTTTCGGCCGCGAGGTCGTCGGCGAGATGCAGCGGCTCGGCATGCTCGTGGACCTGTCCCACGTCTCCCCGGCGACGATGCGTGACGCGCTGGACGCGGCCGAGGCGCCGGTCATCTTCTCCCACTCCGCCGCCCGCGCACTCTGCGATCATCCGCGCAACGTCCCCGACGAGATCCTGGCGCGGCTGCCGCCCAACCGCGGGGTGTGCATGGTGACTTTCGTTCCGTCCTTCGTCTCGCCCGAATGCCGGGACTGGGAAAGCGATCTCAGGGCGGAGATGGAGCGGCGCGGGATGGAGCCCTGGGACCTGGCCAGCCGGGCCACGGTGCGGCAGGAGTGGGCACCGGGCCATCCCCGGCCGGTCGCCACGCTCGCTCAGGTCGCCAACCACATCGAGCATGTCCGGGAGGTGGCGGGCATCGACCACGTGGGAATCGGCGGGGATTTCGATGGCACCGACCAGCTCCCCGAAGGGCTGGCCGATGTCTCCTGCTACCCGGCGCTGATCGCCGAGCTGCTGGGCCGGGGCTGGAGTGAGGAGGACTGCCGGCGGCTGGCGGGCGGCAACATCCTGCGGGTCATGCGGGAGGCCGAGGCGGCCGCCCGGGCCATCGGCGCGCAGCGCGGCCCGTCCACGGCGCGCATCGGGGACTTCGGTGGCCGCTGACCCGCCGCTTCCTCAGCTGAAGTGGGTGACAGGCCGGACTTGCCGCTCGCCGTCCAGGTAGACGTCCACCTTCTCGTCGTAGAAGCAGGCCAGGCCGGCGACCTTCTGGCTCTCCGGCAGCGGGGTCCGGTAGATCCACACGATGTCCTCGTGCAGCTGCCTGCCGGTGTCGACCGACCAGTACGCCGCGGTGCCCTTGTACGGGCAGTGCGACTCGGTGGCTGAAGGCCGCAGCAGGTCCATCCGGAGGTCGGTGAGCGGCAGGTAGTAGCGGGGCGGCAGGCCGGTCTCGAACAGGATCCGGGGCTGGCGGGAATCGGCGACGGTGACACCGTCGATCTCGACCCGGACATGCCGGGAGCTGGCCAGGATGTCCACCCGCGTGTAGGGATCGCGGGGGTGGGTGTAGACCGGCTCGTCTTCCTCGAACCACTCGCTCATCGCGGCCCACTCCAGCCGGACCGCCTCGCGCAGTTCCTCCAGCGGGGAGTCCGGGTACCGGCGGGCCGCGCTGTCCGCGCTGGCGCCGGACACCTTGACGTGGTAGATCTCCGCGTCACCCCGGCTTGGCGAATGATCGGTGGTGCCAGCCGGGATGAGTTCGGCCCGGATGTCCGCGGCGGGGATGTAGTACACGGGAAAATAGGGCCACTCCCAGACCAGGACAGGGTGCGAGGTGTCGGCGACGAGTTCACCCGCCAGGTACGCGCGGACACGCTTGCGGCCAGTCTCGGTGCGGACCCGGCCGGCGGTTTTGGCCATGGATACTCCGTTCCCTGGCGGCTCTGAACGTAAAGTGCGCCGCCGATTGAGTAGCGTCAATGTATGCGACTTGGTGTCTTGGACGTGGGATCCAACACGGTTCACTTCCTTGTCGTGGACGCGTACCAGGGTGCGCGCCCGACACCGGTGTTCTCGCACAAGGCCGAGCTGCGCCTCGGCGACCACCTGGAGGACGGCAATCAGCTGTCGCAGAGGATTGAGACACAGCTGCGGGCCTTCATCCGTGAGGCCCAGCAGATCGCCGAGGACAAGGGCGTGGAGGAGATGCTCGCCTTCGCCACGTCGGCCGTCCGGGACGCAGCCAACGGGGACGAGGTCCTGGCCCGCATCCGCGGTGAGACACAGGCCCACATCCAGGTGCTCCCCGGGATCGACGAGTCCCGGCTGACCTTCCTGGCCGCGCGGCGCTGGTTCGGCTGGTCGTCGGGGAAGGTGCTGATGCTCGACATCGGCGGCGGCTCGCTGGAGATCGCCTCCGGTGTCGACGAGGAGCCCGACGTAGCCATCTCTTTGCCGCTCGGAGCGGGCAGGCTTACCCGCGACTGGTTCACCGGCGATCCGCCGCCACCCGCGGAGATCCGGCAGCTGCGTAAGCACGTGCGCACCGAGATCGCCAGGAGAGCGGGCGAGGTGATGCGAGATGGCCGGCCCGACCGGGCCGTGGCCACGTCCAAGACGTTCCGGCAGCTGGCCAGGATCGCCGGCGCCGCGCCATCCAGCGAGGGCTTCTACGTCAGGCGGTTGGTGAGCCACGCCGACGTGACCGGGCTGGCGGAACGGCTGGCCACCATGACCGTGCAGCAGCGCACCGACCTTCCCGGCGTGTCCCACGGCCGCGCACCACAGCTCGTGGCGGGCGCGATCGTCGCCGACGCCGCTATGGACCTGTTCGGCCTGGCCGAACTGGAGATCTGCCCGTGGGCGCTGCGTGAAGGCGTGATCCTACGGCGGCTGGACGCGCTGCCCCCGTGAACCCCGGGGCTGCCCGGCCAGCCCGCAGGCCGCGCGATCGTCAGTTACTCGGTGTGATCCGCACCGTATTCTGCGATGCCCGCCAGGCCTTTCTGCCGGGTCACCTGGGTCATTCTGCCTTGTCCGCCGACTCGTTGGCCGAGGGGCGCGGGGTGACCGGCGAGTCGGCCTTGGCTGACCGGCCCGGATCCCCGGCCCGCTCGGCCCGCTCAGCGCGGTCGCCTGCCGCTGGGCCGACCCGCTGGCCAGCTCGCGCCGGACCCGCCGCAGACTCGGCTACCCCATTGCCCGAGTCGAGCCCCGCCCGCTCCGGTGCCTGGGTCTTCGCCCGCCGCTCCTGATCGTCCGGCCGCGCGCCGCGGGCGGCTTGGGCTGCCTGCGACGCGGGGGCCGCGGGCGGCGCGTGCCTGCCTTCCGCCGACCCGGCAGATCGCGTGCCCGCTCCGGTTCCGGCGGCGCCGGAACCGGAAATCGCGCTCGCGACGGACCTGGCCACCTCCTCCTCCAGCGACCCGCGGGCCGCCTCGCCCGCGACCAGGTTGGTGACCACGTCGCGCACCTCGGTGAGCCGCCGGAGGGTCTCCGTGTGCCTGGCCACCAGCAGGTTGAGGCGGCGCTCCGCTCCGTCATGGATCGCGGTCGCCCGGGCCGTCGCCTCGTCGAGCATCTGCTTGGCCTGCGCCTTGGCCGCCGCGACCGCGCTCTCCGACTTCTTCTGCGCCTCGCTGACGGTGTGTTCGGCTTCGGCGCGCGCGCTGTTGCGCGCCTTGTCAGCCTCCGCCCGCGCGCTGGCGATGGCGTTCTCAGCCTGCTCCTGGGCAGCGGCGAGCATCCGCTCGGTCTGTTCGCGAGCCTCGGCCTTAAACCGGTCGGTCTCCTGCTTGGCGTCGGAGCGCAGCTTCGCGATCTCGTCAAGCGCGCGGGCCTTCTGCGCCCGGGCCTCGTCGTCGGCCAGCTTGAGGATCTGCCCCATCCGCTCGCTGACTTCTTCATAGGCGGGCTTGCTGTCTTCCGCCTTCTGACGGCTCGCGGACAGCTCCAGCCTGAGCCGCTCAACCTCGTCGAGCGAGCGGGACAGCCGCTCCTCAAGGTCGCGTGTCTGGCTGCGGGAGCGGGCGACGAATTCGTTCACCTGACGGCGGCTGTAGCCACGCATCTGTACTTCGAACGCGTCTTCAGAGTCAAGGTCAGGTATGAGATCAGCGTGTTCAGTCATGGTGTCACCCAAGAGGTGGGTCAGGCAGGTAACCGCCGCGGCCGACACGGGTGCGGGCTGGCTCCCTGGATGAGGGTGGGTCGGTGCAGGACTAGATGATGCGGGCGAGCAGGTGCAACGGGCATGACTCTTGTCTTGAACAGCCTCGCGCGCAACCGAAACGAACGAGTGTCCTGTTTTGCCCTAGTTGCGCGGCCCCTCATGATGAGGTGATGGCTGAGCATACCGGGATTGGGGCCAGTTCAGCTGGTATCGGCGGGACGCCCATGACCCGGGGATTAGGCCAGGAATGTCACACACGGGGGAGGCGCCCGATGACGATGAGCCATATTGGGTCGCTCGACGGCCTCGCCCCGTCGATTCATCCGGAGGCGTGGATCGCCCCCGGAGCGGTGGTAGTCGGCCGGGTGACCCTGGGCCGTGAGGCCAGTGTCTGGTACGGGTCGGTGCTGCGGGCTGATGACGAGGAAATCGTGGTCGGCGCGGAGTGCAACATCCAGGATCTCTGCTGCCTGCACGTGGACCCTGGCGAGCCGGTGATACTCGAGGACCGGGTATCCGTCGGTCACCGGGCCACCGTTCACGGGGCCTATGTGGCGGCCGGTGCGCTCATCGGGATCGGGGCCGTGGTGCTGGGCAGGTCGCGCATCGGCGCCGGTTCCCTGGTGGCGGCGGGCACCGTGGTGCGGCCCGGGCAGCAGGTCCCCGCGGGCGTCCTGATGGCTGGCGTGCCGGGCCGGATTGTGCGCGAACTGACGGATGAGGACCGCGACTCGTTCGCCAATACGGCGGCCCGTTACGTGCGCCGCGCCGCGCGGCATCGGGACGCCGTCTGGCGCGAACTCGCAGGTTAATCGGGCCTCGGGATGGCAAACGCGCTACCGCATCTGGTCACAAGCCGTTGGCAACTTCTTGGAATTGTTACCAGTGTCATGGGTAAAATCACACTCGAGGGTGGTCCAGTAAATGACCCTGTTGGGTCATGCGGGGGCGCGGGGCCGCGTCGTAGCCTTGTGGCCAAGGGTTCCGCGAATCCGCTCGGCGATGGAGGTGGGCGCGGTGCGGGAGCATCTCGATCTTCGCGTCCCCGACCGCGTCGCACTCGATGAGATCGAGCTCTACGCGGAGGTGCTCACCGCTGTGGCGATCAGCGACAGGCCACTCACTGCGGAAGAGCTGGACGCGGTTCTGGGGATTAGGTCGGTGACAGGCGTTTCCCGCGCCGGGGATTGAGTATGTCCCCGGCACGGCATGGAAGCCGCAGCTGTTGCGCTGCGTGATCGGGTTTCACCTAAAGTATTCAGCTGCTCCGGTAACAAGTGGCTGCGCGTGATCCTGGCGCTTTACGGATGCCGGAACATGACATCGGTATCCCACTGCGTGAAGCCCAGCGATTCATACAACCGGATCGCCGCGGTATTCGCCTCGTCCACATACAGCATGACTTCTGGCAGGCCACGTGACCGGAGGTAGCGCAGCCCGATCAGGGTGAGCGCGCGACCCAGGCCGGTGCCCTGCTCGGCCGGGTCGACGCCGACCACGTAGACCTCGCCGATGGCCTCGTGGCCGTGCGCCGGCGCCCCGGGATGGCTGCCGTGGACCTTGGTCCAGTGGAAACCCGCCAGCCGCCCCTCGCGCTCGGCGAGGAAGAAGCCATCCGGGTCGAACCAGGGCTCCTGTTCGCGGAGGTCGAGGTCGGCGCGGGTCCAGGCGCCCTGCTCGGGGTGGCCTGCGAAGGCCCGGCGGTTGATCGCGATCCAGGCGTCCTCGTCGTGGCCGACCCGGAACGTGCGGACCGTGATGCCCTCGGCAAGTTCGGGCGTCCCCAGCGGGGTCTGGAGGGGCCTGCGCATCGTCCAGAGCGCGCGCACCCGCTCGAACCCGGCGGCGGTGGCCAGCGCCGCCGCCGCCGGCAGATCCCCATGCGCCCAGAGCCGGAGCGGCCGCGGCCCCGCCTCGGCCAGCAGCGCGCGGGTGAGGGCCAGGCCCAGCCCGTGACCGCGGTGAGCCGGGTGGACGACCAGTTCCCCGCTCGGGCCCTCAACCGGGTCGGTCGGATCCAGGTGCGCGTACCCGGCCAGTTCCCCGCCCTCGGTCAGGAGCAGATTCCGGGCCTCAGGGTCCCCGCCGTACCGCAGGTGCAGCAGGACATGCTCGGAGAGCGGGCTGACGCCGTCCTCGTCGGTGGCCGCGGCGACCAGTCCCAGGACCTCGGCCGTCTGGGGCTCGCTGATCCGGCCCTGCACACCGATCTCGACCTGCCGGGCGCCCTCATCGCTCGGCCGGCGCAGGGCTGGCCTCCCTCTGCCCGTCCATGTCGGCGGCGGAGTTGTCCTGGGGCGCGCGCGCGCCGTGCGGTGCGCGGCCGTCCTCGCCGCTCTTGGCGGGCACGAAACGGTACCCGACGTTGCGCACCGTCCCGATCAGTGCCTCGTGCTCCACGCCGAGTTTCGCCCGCAGCCTGCGGACGTGCACGTCAACCGTGCGGGTGCCGCCGAAGTAGTCGTATCCCCACACCTCCTGCAGCAGGTGTGCCCTGGTGAAAACCCGCCCCGGGTGCTGGGCGAGGAACTTGAGCAACTCGAATTCCTTGAAGGTCAGGTCGAGGGCCCGGCCGCGCAGCCGGGCGGTGTATGTGGCCTCGTCGATCGCGAGGTCGCCGGAACGGATCTCGTCCGGCGTGGACGGGGCCTGGCTCGCCTGGCGGCCGATGGCCAGGCGCAGTCTCGCCTCCACCTCAGCCGGTCCCGCCGTATGCAAGATCACGTCGTCGGCACCCCACTCGGCGGTGACCGCCGCGAGGCCGCCCTCGGTTACTATGACCAGCAGCGGCCCGTCCAGGCTGGCGGTGCGGAGCAGGTTGCAGAGCATCTTGGCCTGAGCGAGGTCACGTCGCGCGTCGACCAGCACCGCGTCGATCGGCGGCGACTCCGCGAGGGAGGGTGCCTCGGCGGGTGCCACGCGGACCGTGTGCAGCAGCAAGCCGAGCGAGGGCAGGATTTCCCCGGCCGGCTCGGCGGCACTGGTCAGCAAGAGCAGGTCACTCAAACGCTGCCACCTCCGCCCTGCGGCGATCTATACGGGAAACTACCCATGGACACACAACAAGGACCCGAGGGCAGCATTGCCCGGATCCGATGTGAGGAGGATAGCCGACGTGGGCATGGTCACGGTGCGCTACTGGGCGGCGGCGAAGCAGGCCGCCGGGGTGGCCGAGGAGAAAGTGAGCGCCGTCACCCTCGCAGAAGCGTTGGCCGAGGCGCTGACCGCGCGCGGGCCGGGGTCGGCCGCGGATGCCTTCGCAGCAGTGCTGGCCAGGTCGTCTTTCCTGGTCGATGGCGCGCCGGTGGGCTCCCGCGCGCCGGATTCCGTCCCGCTGACGGACGCGGCCGTCGTCGAGGTGCTGCCCCCGTTCGCTGGCGGCTAATGGGCTCCCAGGCCCCCTTCACAAACCACCACTAGCGCTGTGGCGCGTGGTGCTCGTTTGGCGTTTCCGCTTACTGCGCCTGCCCGGGCGGGCCGACCCGTGAACCAGTTGGCGCCTGCGTGCGTTACACAGAACGTGGCGCGGCACCGCGAGACCGACGGCAGGGGATCGAAGAGCAGCAAGGTCTCCGACGAGGCGCTCGTCCGCGCGCTTTACGCCGAGCACGCGGGGCCACTGCTGCGCTACGCGCTGCGACTGACCACCGGCGACCGGCAGCGCGCGGAGGACATCGTGCAGGAAACTTTGCTGCGGGCGTGGCTGCACCCCGAGGCGATCGCGCAGCGCCCGGCGCGCCCATGGCTGTTCGCCGTGGCGAGGAACCTGGCGGTGGATGCCCACCGGGCGAGAAACGCCCGGCCGCGCGAGGTCGGCGAGGGGGCGCTGGAACTCGTGCCCGTCGCCGACGAGGCAGACCGGGCGCTCGAGTCGTGGGCGGTGGCCGATGCGCTCCGCGCGCTGCGGCGGGAGCACCGGCAGGTACTGGTGGAGACGTATTACCTGGGCCGGTCGGTGGCCGAGGCCGCATCAAGCCTCGGCATACCCGGAGGAACCGTGAAGTCCCGGACGTTCTACGCACTTAAGGCGCTTAAGCTCGCCCTGGAGGAACGGGGGCTCGCGCCATGACCGGCTCAGCGGACTGCCGTGACATCAGGCAGGCTCTCGGCGTGTACGTGCTAGGTGCCATCGATCCCGCCGAACGCGCCCTCGTGGACGCTCACCTGAGCACATGCCCGGACTGCCGGGAGGAACTGGCGGGCCTGGCCGGGCTGCCGGCCCTGCTGCGCAGGGTGCCTATCGCCGAGGCGGAGCGGCTGGCGGCCGATGAAATCGACGAGGTGCCCGCGGACCTGCCCGCGGACGACCAGATGTTGCGGACGCTGCTGACGAGGACCGCCAGGCACCGCCGGGAACGGCTGTGGCGCGGCCTGGCGGCCGCCGCGGCCATCGTCCTGGTGGCCGGGTCGGCCGGGGCAGCCGGCTGGGACCTGCTGCGCCCGGCAGGCGGCACCGGGCAGGTGGCGGTGGGCGCCCCGGCGCTGCACTGGCGCAGCGTCTCCGGCACTGACCGGGCGACACTGACCAGCCTCAGGGTGCGGCTCGCGCCAAAACCCTGGGGGACCGCGCTGGACGCGCAGGTCCGCGGGGTTCAGGTGGGAACCGACTGCCAGTTCGAGATCATTGATTCGGCCGGGAACCACTTCATCGTCGGCGGGTGGACCGCGACCTACGGCGACAGCTCGATCTGGTACCCAGGGGCAACGTCGATCCCGATCAGTAACATGCGCAGTTTCCAGATCACATCGGGCGGGAAGGTGCTGGTCAGCGTTCCGGTGCAGTGACAGCGGCCGGTCGAGGGAATGGGAAGCCAGCTGGCTGCGCTGTAGGGAGGCGTGACCGCAGGGGTGCTCGCAGGAATCGTCGTGCTGATCGGCGCGACGGCGTTCGGGCTGGCCCGACGCCGCAGCGACGGGAAGTGGCGCGCGTCCCGCGAGCAGGGACAGGCTACCCGCGAGCAGGGACAGGCCACCCGCCAGCGGCTGGCCACCCGCCAGCGGCGGATTACCCGCCAGCGGCAGGCCCAGCAGGAGCGGCTGATTACCGAGGCTGATCTTGGCCATCCGCTCGGGGACCGCGCCACCCTGCTGCAGTTTTCCTCGTCCTTCTGCGCTCCGTGCCGCGCGACCAGGCAGGTGCTCGCGGACGTCGCCAGATCCACCGAGGGCATCGCCCATGTCGAGATCGATGTGGCTGACCGGGCCGACCTGGTGCGTGTGCTGGATGTCCGGAGGACTCCGACCACATTCCTGCTCGGCCCTGATGGCCGGATCGCGTCGCGGGCCAGCGGCCCACCCCGCAAGGCAGATGTGCTCGCGGCGCTTGGCGATGTGGCGTGAGCAGCGCTAATATCCTACCGGGTAGGTCGGAAGGGCCAGTAATCCGGGCCGTGCATGACATCGCAAGCGTGCAAGCGTCCGGTACCGAGGGTGGTCGCATGGCAGAGCAGGGCGCAATGCGGCCACTGCTGACCCGGCGGCGCGCGGTGGACTACTGCCGCGTGGCCACCGCGCTGTGTCCGGCCATGCCGCGTCAGGGCGTCCCCGCCTGAAGCTCTCCCGTGGAGCAGAACGCTCCGGAGAGGTCCGGGTCGCCCATTTGGGTGCGCCGCGGGATGAGCGGAACCCTGACGCCTGATTCCGGTCCAGCCAATACCGCGCGAAGGAGCACGGCAGATGAAAATCGACCCCCGGGGACAGCGCTTCAGCGCGGCGCTGTCCGCCATCGTGCTGGTGCTCGTGCTGATCACGGGCAGTTGGTGGCTGCTGGCCGCGCAGGCCGTCGTGTTCGGCATCGGCGCGATAGCCGGCCTGCGCTTCGCGCCGTATGGTCTGATCTACCGGTGGCTCGTCAGGCCGCGGCTTGGCCCGCCGAGCGAACTGGAGGCCGAGGCGCCACCGCGGTTCGCCCAGGGGGTGGGCCTGGTAGTGAGCCTGATCGGGGTGGGCGGCTACGCGTCCGGCCTGACACCGCTGGGCATTGCCGGCGCCGGGCTGGCCCTCGCCGCCGCTTTCCTCAACGCAGCCTTCGGCTACTGCCTGGGCTGCGAGATGTATGTCCTTATCCGCAGAATCTGGCCTGGTCACCAGGGAACGGTGCGGCCAGAATCCGACAAGGAGGTTGCCGCATGAGCCGTCCTGACGTCCTCGTGGACGCAGATTGGGTGGAAGAGCACAAGGCTGACCCTGGAGTGGTCCTCGTGGAGGTGGACGAGGACACCAGCGCCTACGACACGGGCCACATCCCGGGCGCAGTCAAGATCGACTGGAAGAAGGACCTGCAGGACCCGGTCCGCCGCGACTTCGTGGACAAGGCCGGCTTCGAGGCCCTGTTCTCCGAGCGCGGGATCTCGAATGATGACACCGTGATCCTCTACGGCGGGAACAACAACTGGTTCGCCGCCTATGCGTACTGGTACTTCCGCCTGTACGGGCACCAGAACGTGAAGCTGCTCGATGGTGGCCGCAAGAAGTGGGAACTCGACTCCCGCGAACTGGTGAAGGACGTCCCCGACCGGCCTGCCACCTCGTACGTGGCCAGTGAGCAGGACCAGGCGATCAGGGCCTTCCGCGACGAGGTCCTGGCCGCGATCGGCAAGCGGAACCTGGTCGACGTCCGCTCACCGGACGAGTTCGCCGGCCGGCTTCTCGCGCCCGCGCACCTGCCGCAGGAGCAGGCCCAGCGGGGCGGCCACATCCCGACCGCGAAGAACGTCCCCTGGTCCAAGGCGGCCAACGACGACGGCACGTTCAAGTCCGATGACCAACTGCGCACGCTCTACGGCGACGAGGCTGGCGTGGACTTCAGCAAGGACACGATCGCCTACTGCAGGATCGGCGAGCGTTCCGCGCACACCTGGTTCGTACTGCATGAACTGCTCGACCAGCCGAACGTAAAGAACTACGACGGATCATGGACCGAGTACGGGTCGCTGGTAGGGGTCCCGATCGAGGTCGGAGACGCCTCATGAGCAACGAAGGCTGCGGGGCCCCGGCGGGCGGGGCGCCAGTCCCCCAGGATGTGGGCGGCCAGGCGATCGTGGAAGGCCGCGTCACCCAGGACGGCATAGGCCTGCCCGTGGGCTATGCGCGACTGCTCGACGAAGGCGGGGAGTTCGTGGCCGAGGTGCCGCTAGGCCAGGACGGCGGATTCCGGTTTTTCGCCGCCCCGGGGACCTGGACGGTGCGGGTGCTCGCCCCGGGCGGGGTGACCGCCGACGAGACGGTGACCGCCGACTATGGCCACGTCACGGCCCTGGAGGTCAGCGTCTGAGGCGCAGGTTGCTCATCGGCAACTGAGGGGCGGGTGACTGCGGTCACCCGCCCCTCAGCGTCGCTGGCACGAGTCGCGTTTCTTGGCGAATTCCCCGCCTTGTTCATCTGCCTGTCATGTTTCTTTTACCTAGACGTACACCTGCGTGTCATCTCGCTCCCTATGAATGGGGGGTGGCCAGGCGGGCGGTGGGGCATCCTGGCCCGCGACCATCTCTGCGACGAGGGCGGGCCTCACTAGTGTCTCTTCAGGCTGATCCGGCGCGATGAGCACGATCGTCAACGAACCCGGCTTTGCGTTCGGTGACCTGGTCATCGCATACTCCCGGCGAAATGCGGAATGACCGACGTCCGCGGGGAGAGGCACGGCCAGGCACCGGCGCCAGGCCGTTCTCCTTCCGCGAACCTGCTCGCGGAGCGACTGGCGGCTGCGTTGCTGCACCACGAGCCTGGCTGGCGGCTGCCCCGGCACACCGCACTGGCCCGCCGCTACAACGTGACCACCGCCGAGATCGACGCCGCGATCGAACTCCTGGCGGCGCGGCACCTGCTTACCCGGCTGCCTGACGGACAGGTGTTCCGGGCCAGCCCCGCCGAGTACCGGCTCGCCCTCGAGGGCCTGCCCGGTTTCGCCACGCAGGTCGACCCGATGGGTGGCGAGATGGTCTGCAAGAGCCGGAAGGTTTCCAGGCGGCGGCCCGCGGAAGACATCGCGCGGGCGCTCGGCGTGCCGCCCGACCACGAACTCCTCACCCTCCGCTGCCTGTGGACGGTGGGCGGCGAGCCCGCCGCATGCTCGGCCAGCTATCTGCCACCGCAGATGGAAGGACTGGCCGGGGAGTTCGCCGACGCGTCATCGCCTGCCGGGCCCGCAGCGCGGCATGGCCGCCCCTGTGCCGTCCAGGTGGACTTCCAGCCGCCCGCCCCGTCGGTGGGCCGCAGCCTGCGGCTGGCCGCTGGCGAGCCCGCCGTCACGGTCACGGTCAGGCTTGAGGACACCGCGCAGCCTGGGGTGATCGCGCTGACCGTAGCGGTTCTCCGGCCGGATCTGTTCCGCATCGTCGTGGAGTCGCCGGGCATCCCGGCCCCCGAGGTCGGCCCGGGTGGTCCGCCAGGCGGCTGGACACGTGCCCTGGAGGGCTGGGAACCTTGACTGGAGATGCGCGCCTCAGCGACGAACACGGCGGAGCGCGCGCCGTGGCGAGCCCGCCACCTCATTCCGGGACACCCCGCAACGCGGTGGTGGTCGCTGCCCTGGCCTGCCCAGAGTGCTCGCGTGGACTCAGTAGGCTTTGAGCATGGTTGAGCATCGGCAGGAATTTCAGCTTGCGTTGGAGGCCATCGAAGCCAAGGTCATCGAACTGTTCGCCTTGGTCGCCGGGGACCTGGCGAGTGCGACCGATGCCCTCCTGACCGGCAACAACGAGATAGTCAAAGTGCTGATCGAACGTGAACAAGTTATCGACGCTCTCTACCCGGAGATCGAGGAACTGGTCAACCGGCAGATCGCACTACAGGCGCCCGTCGCCTCAGACCTGCGCTTCTTGCTCTCCGTGCTCCGGATCGTGCCCGAACTCGAGCGCTCCCACGACCTCCTCGTAGGCATCGCCTGCCGGGCCGACCACGTTCTCGGCGAGGATCTCTCGCCACGCAGCCGAGGGCTTGTCGAGCGAATGGGGAACCTCGTATCCGACATGTGGCGCCAGGCGGCGGACTCCTGGTACCAGCGCGACCGTTCCGCCGCGGCTGTGCTCGAGGAACGTGACGACGAGATGGACGAGCTTCACGCTAGCTTGATGGCCGAGCTTGCCTCAGGACGAATGACAGTGCCGGTGACGATGGAGATGACGCTGGTGGCGCGCTTCTACGAGCGTCTCGGCGACCACGCCGTCAACATCGCCCGCCGGGTGATCTATCTCGCAGGATCCCAGCCGCCGCAGTAGTTCTCACCGCCGGGCAGTTGCGCCGCGCGCTGGCCCCGCCCTGCCGGGACGCCCGCTTTGCCCTGCCGGGACGCCCACTTTACCGTGCGTCTTCACATTGTTCACCTCTTGGCCAGCATCCCTTAACGCGCGAGTACGGCCGGCACGACAGACTCACGGCGTTGTCATATCTGGCAGGCTGACCAACTGGCCGCGGGGGCTGGGTGTCCCACGCGCCCGAGAATTGACCGGGGAATACCGGAGAATGGGGTATCAGAAATGCAACGTCGGCGCATCCAACGCGCAACGACGGTGGGGCTCGCCACCGCGGCGGTGGTTTCCTTTGTCGCCGCCTGCGGGTCCTCGGGCAGCAGCGGATCCTCGTCGAGCAGCAGCGCATCCTCATCGAGCAGCGCCGCCGCCCTCACGGGTACGCTCAACGGGAGCGGATCGACGTTCCAGCTCACCTTCCAGCAAACGGCCATCTCCAGCTTCAAGACAGTCCAGTCCGGCATGACGGTCAACTACGGCGGCGGCGGCTCGGGCAAGGGGCGCACGGACCTGGCCTCGGGGGTGGTCAACTACGCGGGCTCGGACTCGACGATCCCGCCCACCGAGACGGCGAACTTCAAGGGCAAGACGGTGCTCTACTTCCCCGTCGCGATCGGCCCGATCACGCTGTCGTACAACCTGTCCGGCCTCAGCAAGCCGCTCCAGCTGTCGGCACCGGTGATCGCGGGTATCTTCCAGGGCAAGATCACGGCCTGGAACAACTCGCAGATCGCGGCGGACAACCCTGGTGTCACCCTGCCCGGCACCCCGATCGCCCTCGCCGTCCGCTCCGACTCGTCCGGCACCACCTCCAACTTCTCCAAGTTCCTGGTGAAGGCGGCGGGGAGCGCATGGGCCCTCGGCAGCAGCTCGACTATCAAGTGGCCGGCCAACAGCCACGCCGGCAACGGCAACGGCGGGGTGGCGCAGATCGTCAAGTCCACCGCCGGGGCCATCGGGTACGTGGACTACGCCACCGCTAAGGCCTCCGGTCTGACCTTCGCTTCAATCAAGAACAAGGACGGCAGCTACGTCGCACCCTCGACGACGTCGGCCTCGGCGGCCGCCAGCCAGGTCACCGTCGCGCCCGACCTGACGTTCAGTGCGGTCTGGGCCGCGGGCGCGACCTCGTACCCGATCACCTACCAGTCGTGGGATCTGGTCTACCAAACTCAGTCGAACACGAATGATACGAAGATGCTCCAGGCGTACATCGGCTACCTGCTCGGAGCCGGCCAGCAACTGCTCCCCACTCTGAGCTACGCGCCGCTGCCCGCCAACATCGACCAGATGGCCAAGGCGCAGCTCAGCAAGATCGGCATGTAGGTGTGACCATTGTGACGCAGGCGGATCAGATCGGCTCGTCGCGGTGAGCACTGTGGCGCGGGCGGATCCGGCCGGCCCGGCCGGATCCGCCGGCGCCCTGTCGGAGCGGCGGCCGCTCGGCGACCGCGGCTTCCAGGTCCTCGCGCTCGCGGCCGGCCTGCTGGTACTGGTGATCCTCGTCCTGATCGCCGTCTCGACCAGCCAGCAGGCCTCGTCGTGGTTCAGCGCCGAGGGCCTGAAGATCTTTTCGAATAACTGGAACCCCGCGGCCAACCAGTTCGGCGCGCTGGCCTTCATATACGGCACGGCCATCACGGGGGTGATCGCGCTCGTGATCGCCGTCCCGGTCAGCGTGGGCATCGCCCTGCTCCTGACCGAGGTCGTGCCGTACCGGTGGTCGCGGCCGATCGTGTACGTGATCGACCTCCTGGCGGTGGTCCCGTCGGTGGTCTGGGGCCTGTGGGGGATCCTGGTGTTCGCCCCCTGGATCCAGCACATCTACGCCTCGATAGCGTCGGGCGTCAACGGCGTCCCGGTGCTCGGCTCCCTGTTCGGGCCGCCCACGAGCGGGGCCTCGTTCTTCACCGCCGGCATCATCCTGGCCTTCATGATCACGCCGATCGTGACCTCGCTGTCGCGCGAGGTCATCGCGACGGTGCCGGCGATCGACAAGGAGGGCGCGTACGCGCTGGGCGCCACCCGCCTGGAGATGATCCGCGGTGCCGTCTGGCCGCACAGCCAGGGCGGCGTCGTCGGGGCGGTGCTGCTCGGGCTGGGCCGGGCGATGGGCGAGACGATCGCGGCCGCCCTGGTGATCGGCTCGTCGGCCACGATCACGCCGCACCTGTTCGCTACCGGCTACAACATGCCATCGGTCATCGCGAACCAGTTCGGCGAGGCCTCCGGCGTGTTCCGCGCCGGGCTGATAGGGATCGGCGTGCTCCTGTTCGTCATTACGATCATCATCAACATCATCGCCCGGGGGATCGTGGAGCGCTCCGCCCGGCGGAAGCGGGGTGCCTGATGGCCGTCGCCGAGCCGCAGCAGAGGCCCGACCTGCGCGAGCCGGCGGGCTGGCGGCGCACAAGCAACCGCATCGCGACCGCCCTGATGGTAGTCGCGTTCGTGCTCGTGATCATCCCGCTGGGGTTCGTCCTGTACACGGTGATCGCCAGGGGCGCCTCGATCATCAGCTGGTCCTTCCTGACCGGCGGCCCGATCCCACCGAACGTGCTGCCCGCGGGTGTGGGCGGAATGGGGCCGGCGGTACTCGGCACGATCGAGATCACGGCCCTGGCCACGGTCATATCCGTGCCGCTCGGCGTACTGGGCGCCGTCTACATCAACGAGTACGGCGGCAAGGGCCTGCTGGCGCGGCTTATAGGGTTCATGGCCGACGTGATGACGGGCGTGCCATCGATCGTGATGGGCCTGTTCATCTTCTCGATCTGGGTGCTGCACTTCGGCTATTCGGGCCTGGCCGGCGCCTTCGCCCTGGGCTGCCTGATGCTGCCGATCGTGATCCGCTCCAGCGATGAGATGCTGAAGCTGGTGCCAGACCCGCTGCGCGAGGCGAGCTACGCCCTCGGTGCCACCAAGGCCCGCGTGACGCTCACCGTGGTGTTGCCGGCCGCCATCGGCGGCATCGTCAGCGGCGCGCTGCTCGCCGTCGCCCGGGCCGCGGGCGAGACGGCACCGCTGCTGTTCACCATCCTCACGGTGACCGCAGCCAATAGGAACGTGTTCAGCGGCGCCAACACCGCGCTGTCCACGCAGATCTTCGCGAACGCGTCACAGCCGTTTGTCGGCGCGCAGGCCCGCGCCTGGGGCGCGGCGCTCACGCTCATCGCCATAGCCTTCATCCTCATGATCGCCGCCCGCACCGTCACCGCCCGATTCACCAGATATTCGCGCTAGGAATGTCTCATCAGAAAGTAGCGCTAGAAAGATTATGGAAGAGCCTGAGCAGAACGTCGTCACTACCTCGCTGCCCAAGCCCGCGGCCCTGCAGCAGTCGACGGATGCATCTGTCTCCGACACCCCGAGCGCAGCTATTTTCGATACGGACACCGTATCGATCTACTACGGCTCCTTCCGCGCCGTCACGGACGTATCACTGACCGTCCACGAGAACGAGATCACGGCGTTCATCGGCCCGTCCGGGTGCGGCAAGACGACGGTGCTGCGGACGCTGAACCGCATGAACGACCTCATACCGACTGCCCGCGTCGAGGGTGACGTGCATTACCGAGGGGCATCGCTGTACCACAAGGACGTCTCTGCGACGGCCGTGCGGCGGCGAATCGGCATGGTCTTCCAGAAGCCGAACCCGTTCCCGAAGTCGATCTACGACAACGTCGCCTACGGGCCGCGCATCAACGGCGAGCGCAACAAGGACAAGCTGAACGTGATCGTCGAGCACTCGCTGCGCCAGGCCGCGCTGTGGGACGAGGTGAAGGACCGCCTGAAGAATTCGGCCCTGGGCCTGTCCGGCGGGCAGCAGCAGCGGCTGTGCATCGCCCGCACGCTCGCCGTCGAGCCGGACGTCGTGCTCATGGACGAGCCCTGCTCGGCGCTCGACCCGATCGCGACGGCCGCCATCGAGGACCTGATGCATGAGATCAAGTCGCAGTACACCATCGTCATCGTCACGCACAACATGCAGCAGGCCACTCGGGTAAGTGACCGCACCGCCTTCTTCTCCGTGCTCCGCAATGAGGAGAGCGATACCCGCACGGGCGTGCTCGTCGAGTACGGCCGGACCGAGCAGATCTTCCAGGACCCGGTCGACAGCCGCACCAGGGCCTACGTGACCGGCCGGATGGGCTGAGCCGCGCTTCGTGCCCAGTCCACGGGGGTGCTCGCGGACCGGATTGCCGCCGCCCTGCTGCACCACGAGCCGGGCTGGCGGCTGCCCCGGCACACGGCGCTGGCCCGCCGCTACAACGTGAGCGCGGCCGAGGTCGAGTCCGCCATTGATGAACTGACCGACCGGCATCTGCTGCGCAGGCTGCCGGACGGACAGGTGTACCGGGCCAGCCCGGCCGAGTACCGCCTGTCCCTCGAGGGCATGTCCGGGCTCACCTCGCACGTGGACCCTATGGGCGAACTGGCGGCGAAGACGCGGTATGTGTCCCGGCGCCGCGCGCCCGAGGACATCGGGCGGGTGCTCGGGCTGGCTCCCGGCGACTCCGTGATCGTCATCCGGTGCCTGTGGACCGTGGGTGGCGAGCCGGCCGCCTTCTCCAGCACCTACCTGCCCGAACGGCTAGCCGGGCTGCTTCCTGAGTTCGCCGCCGCGTCGTCGCCGATGCGGGCCTCGCCGCGGGTCGGCCAGGCCCGCGCCCTGCAGATGGAGATGCAGCCGCCCTCGCCTTCGGTGGCCCGGAGCTTGCGGCTGGCCGTCGGCCAGCCCGCCACCACGATCACTATCAGGTTCGAGGATGAGCCGGTCGGCCGGCCGCTCGCCCTGATCGCGGTGGTACTGCGCCCGGATCTGTTCCGCATCGTGGTGGAGTCACAGCCGTCCCCGCTTCCCCCATTAAGCGCGGACGCTTCGCCAGTCGCCTGGACACAGCCTGCGGAGGACTGGGAACCTTGACCCGATATGCCTGCCGCCCGGATGGCCGTGGCGGAGCGCGAACCGCGGCGCGCCCGCTACCTCATCCCGAGAGACGCCCCGCAACGCGGTGAGGTCATCGCTGCGCTGACCATCCTGGCGCTCGTCGGCCACTTATTGTTCGCCCAGCTCACGTTGCTGCTGGCGATCGTGTTCCACATCATCAGCCGGACCAGCCGGTGGCGGCCGCAATGGCTGACGGTGCCCGCAGGAGTCGGCCTGCTCTGGGTGCTGGCCATCGGGCCACCAGCCGCGCTGGCCGGTTTCACCGCAGGCCCAAGCCGGGTGGCGGGCTACCTGGCGAGGACCGCGCACCACCCTTCGAACGTCTTCCATCTCGGTGAGGTGTTCGGCGGGCTGGGCAACTGGCTGCCACGGCAGTTGCCGCTCGCCCTGATCGCGGCCGCCGGCGAGGCAGCAGCCGCTTGGTGGCTGCGCTGGCTGCACACCGCCGAGCCGGACCTGCCGCCGCCGCGCCCTGGGCTCATGATCCTGGCCGGACGGCAGCTGCGGATCTCTTCCGTTCGGGCTGGCGGGGTTGTTACCAGGGAAGGGGCCTGCCTGGGAATCGTGCGCGGGACCGGGCAGCGGGCGGCGATTTCCTGGCCGGAGGCGGAGGGGGGCGTGCTCTGCACGGGGTCGTCGGAGGCCGCGGTCGCGGCGACCAGCTTCCAGGTGGTGCACGCTGCGATCCGCCGCCGCAAGCCGGTCATCGCGGTCGATCTGGCCGGTACACCGGGACTGGCCGAGTCGCTGAAGGTCGTGTGCGAGGCCGTCGGCGCGCCGCTGCATATCTTCGGGTCGTCCGGGCCGGGGTTCTACGAGCCGCTGCGCGGCGGCGATCCGGCCCGTAAGGCCGCGCTGGTGATGGGCATGATCGACTGGGGTGCGGTCGCGGACCACGCCCGGCGCACCTGCGGCGGCTACCTGAACGACCTGTTCGCGGTGGCTGCCGCGGCGCCGGGTGATCCGGGAATCCCGGTCCTCGATGACGTCGTTCACCTGCTCAGCCCGGCGGCGCTGCGGGCCCGGGTGGAGCGGGTGCCCGCCTACCATCCGCGCCGTGGGCCGCTGGCCGAGCGGGTCAGGGTGTCCGCGAGCCTGCTGCAGGCGGATCCTGCCCCTGCCGCCGTCCTCGCCGAGCAGTTGACCGGGCTGCGTGCGTCCCCGCTGGGCCGGTGGCTGCGCCCGGAGCCTTCCTCGGGCCGGGCGGCCGGGTCCGCGCGGATCACCCTGAGCGGGATCGTCAGGGACCGGGCCGTGGTGCTCTTCGCGCTGGATCAGGCGGCTGGTGGCCGGTCCGCAGCTATGATCGCGAACCTGGTCGCGCTGGACACTACTGCGGTCTTCGCGGAAGCGCGCCGGCGTGAGGTCGGCGGCGACGGGCTTGCCTGGCTCGGTCACTGCGATGCGGTCGACCATCCGGCGCTCACCGCGCTCATCGGCACCGGCGCGCAGGCGGGGCTCGCCTCGCTGCTCGGCACGGTGTCGCCGGAGGCTGCGGCGCGGATCGCCGGGCTCGTGAACGTCCTGGTCATCCACCGGCTGGACGATCCGGGGCTGGCCGCCAGGCTGGCGTCGCTGGCTAGCGCCGCGCCGCACCCTGGTAGGCCCGGCCCGGTCGCGGCAGGTGGCCCGGCCGGTCATGGTGCGCTGGGTGTCCCGCCTGCTCCGGGTGCACTGGCTGTCCCGGGTGCACTGGCTGTCCCGGGCGCGCTGCATGCGCCGACGGCTTTCTCGACTCAGGTCCCCGCCGTGGACCCCCCGCCTGGGCAGGATCCTTGGATGACAGGTCCGGGGGAGGGCCCGGCCGGGCCCTCCTTGGCCGGCACCCCCGTGGTGTCCGCGGCTGCGCTGTGCGATCTGCGCCAGGATGAGTTCGCCCTGGCCGTCAAGCGGCCGGTCCGGCGGGTCGTGCCGGTCGGCCGGTTCATCTCTGGGGGACCCCGGTGACTGCGGCGCCCTTCCGGGCCGACCGGGTCTACCTGGGCTGGCAGTACGCACTCGTGCACCCGGATCCGGGCCCGCCGCCGCGCCGCCCTGTCCCGCCCGAGCAGGAGCAGCTCAACCAGGGCTGGCTGGCCGCGCAGCGCCGGGAGGAGAACCTGCTCAGCCGGCCGCTGAGGCTGGCCGTCGGCTGCTGTCTCGCGCTTGCCGCCCTCGTCGTGGCGCTGGCTGTGGCCGGGATCCTGAATGCGGCGCTCACCAGCCTCGGGCTAGCCGTGTTCCTGGCCCTGGCGGCGGTCAGCGGGCGCGCTATCTGGCGGAGCGAGAAGGAACTCCGCGGCACTGTCGAGCAGGAGAAGCGGCGGGTGGCCAGGGCCCGTGCCGCGGCAGAGAGCCGGCTGTTCGGCTGGCAGGATGAGCACGCCAGGATGTTCCGTGACTGGCAGGCGCGGGAACGTGCTTTCGGCGGGCAGTTGCAGTGGTACGCCGTGGCCCTGCCCGACGAGATCGACCGGGTGGATGTGGCCGGGGGCACCCTGTCCGGCTGGTCCGCGATGCTGACTATGGTCGCGGGCCCCCGGCTGGCCGCCGGGGGTCAGGTGACAGTCCTCGATCTGTCCGAGGGTGCGGTGGCGCAGGACCTGCTGGCCGTCGCCCGCGGATCGGGCATCGACCCGCTGGTCTGGGTGCTTCCCGCCGACCTGCCCGGCTTCGACCTCGGGGCCGGCCTGCCCCGTGAGGCCCTGGCCGACGTGCTGGCGATGAGCGTGGCCACGAGTGGCGACCGGGCTGGCCCGCCCGATACCTCGCACGACTGCGCGATTCTCGACCGGATTCTCGAGGCGATCGGCGGCGAGGCGAGTATCGCCCAGGTCACGGCGGGGCTGCGGGCTCTCGCCCAGGTAGGTGATCCGCGGGAGGACATCAGCCACGGGCTGATCACGGCGGCGCAACTCGAGCAGATCACCGGGCTTTACGGCCGCGGTGCCGCCGACCGGGTGGTCACCGAGCGCGCCTGGGCGCTGGAGGCCAAGCTGCGCAAGCTGGAGACCCTCGGGTCGGCCCCGGTCCCGTTGCCCCAGAGCCGGCTGCGCGTGATCGCCATGGACCGGACCGGGGGCGTTGCGGGCAACACGGTGCTCGGAACCTATGTGACCGTGGCCCTGACCCACGTTCTCCGCGGGGCGCCGCCCGGGCAGCCGTGGCAGCACACGCTGTGCCTGGCCGGCGCGGAGAAGCTCCGCGGTGACGTGCTTGACCGGCTCTGTGATGCGTGCGAGGTGACGAGGACGGGGCTGGTCCTCGCCTACCGCTCGCTGCCCGGCCACGTCAAGGAGCGGCTCGGCCGGGGCAATGCCGCCGTCGCCTTCATGCGCTTGGGAAACGCCGAGGATGCCAAGGCCGCCAGCGAGCAGATCGGGACGGAGCACCGTTTCGTGCTCACCCAGCTCACCGACACCGTGGGTACCTCGGTCACCGACACCGCAGGGGATTCCTACACCAGCACTGTGGCCGACGCTGACTCCCTCTCGATGTCCGCCTCGACCAGCGAGACGAGGGGGCGGAGCCGGGGAAGCGGCCACAGCCGGGCCGGGTCCGGCCCGTTCGGGCAGTCCACCAGGTCCGGCAGCAGGGACAGCAGCCATTCGTGGGGCACCAGCGACACCGAATCGATCACCGAGGGAATGACCCTGAGCACGGCGTGGGGGGTGAACACGTCGAAGGCGATCGGCGCCAACTCCTCTCTCGCGCGCACCACCCAGCGCTCCCGCGAGTTCCTCATCGAGCAGCATGAGCTACAGCAACTTCCGCCGAGCGCGCTGATCGTCAGCTACGCCTCGCGCAGCGGGCGCCGCGTGGTGCTGGCCGATGCCAACCCGGGCCTCCTGGCGTTGCCGACCGCCACCCTGCACACCCTGGAGGAGGTGCGGGATGCCGCGCCGATGGCCCCCGGGCCGATGCTGGCCGGTGGCGCCGGCCGCCCGACGGCGGCCTGGGAGTCGGCCGCCGCTGATGGCGCGGGTGCCACCGGCGTCCCGGCCGGTTTTGGCGCCAGTGGCGGCCGGGGTGGCGCCGGTGCCGAGAATGCCGCCGGTGGTCCAGCCGGCGGTGGTGGTGGGGCCGAGGCTGGCGGCCCGGGCCCGGCCGGTCAGCCCGCCCCGGCGGCGCCCCGGCGCGGTGCCCCAGGCGGCCCGAGGGTGCCAGCCGGGACAGGTCCGGTGCCGCCGCCCACGCGCGACCCAGCCGCGGCCCCGATCAGCTGGCGGGACGCGGAGGAAAAGCCGCCACCAAACCTCGGCCCACCCCCCGAGCCCCTGGACTGGCGCAAACGCCGCAAGTGACACCGGGCACACAGCCGACACTGTTCGAGGCTGAGGAGAGCTGGCGTAACACCCGGTGAGCGTCGAACGTCCGCGCTCCGCTGCGAGCTGGCGCGCCCCAGCCGGGTTATGCCGACGCGGCGCCTCGGGATTGCGCTACTCGTCGACGGCGAGGTGTGCGTTCACCGCCCGCGCTTCGTCCGCGAACTCTGGCAGTTCGAGAACTTCCACGCCCGCTTCGGTGAGCAGTTCGTAGCCTTGGCAGTCGGCTACGAACAGCGATGGCTCGCGCCAAGACATCACGACTCGCGGGATGCCAGCGCCGAGGATGAGTTGAGTGCACGTGAGCGGTCGCGACTTGCGTTGCGAGCAGGGCTCCAGAGTGCTGTAGATTGTGGCTCTTTTCAGGCGCGGATCGTCATGTGCCACTTTTGCCAGCGCCGCTTCCTCAGCATGAACGCTCGCATCGGTCTCTCGTGAGTATCCGCGAGCGATTTCCTGCCCGTGCTCGTCTACGATGACCGCGCCGACTGAGTAGGCGCTCTCCTTTGGGGGGCACTCCCGGGCCAGTTGGATAGCCAACTCCATCCACTTCTGGTCCTCGGTCGTCGTCTCGGCCATCTCTGTCACTCTCCTTCAGGATCCTCACACTGGTTTCGTTGGGCTAGCGTGGGTTTGAAGTCGTGGATTGCATTCTTGAACTCGCCAACGCTGGCCAGCCGATGCCACGGGTCCAGCCTGCGGTCTAGACGTGATAGCCCGGCAAGGATTCGTCCTGAATGTGTTTCGGTTCCGATGGCCAGCGCTTCAAGTCCTGCCTTGGCAGCCTCGGCGGCATCTTCGTCCGCGTTGTCCTTATCAGCGCCGGCGCCCCCAGCATGAGCGAGTGCCTTCCTGGCCAGGTAGACGCCACGATCGCGATAATAACTGTCAGGCAATGCGTTGAGTGCTACCTGGAATGCTTTCGCTGCAGGGCGGTAGTCACCGATGACCGAAAGGCTATGCGCCCGTTGGATCTGCACGTATGCAGTATTTAGGAACTTGCCGTACCAACTGATTGGGTCGTCCTCTAGGTCTGCAAGTAGCTCGTGAGCCCGATCGTATGCTCGCAGGCAAGAAGTCTTGTCTCTCTGCAAGGCATGGCCGTGAGCCGCATAGGTTGTGGCGATGACAGCGGACCGGTTATTCGGCGGAACCTGTCTCATGGCCGCCTCGGCAACGTCAACGGCCTCTGTCCCGTCGTTGATCTGGCCCGCTAGCTGACTTTTGCGTGCCAGGATAAACGCGACCGTTCCCGGGTCGCCAGATATGTGGGACCAATCGAGCGCCCGGCCAAGCCAGTATTGAGCGTCACGATGACTCCCTGAATCCTGGTAGAGCCATGCTAGCAAGTCCGCAAACTGAACTTCCATGCGCAGCAGCCGTTGATAATCTGCGCCTCGTGTGCTCTTACGCAAATGTGACATGATGTTGAGCTGTTCATAGACGACCCGCATGACCTGTGCGGGGCCAAAGAGATTGTCGCAATCTCTCAGTACTTTCCGCATTGCCTCGAAACGCTCGAAAGAGCTACCATCTGCGGAGCGCAAATTAGCGATCAACTTCGTTGGCGATGGATTCCCCGCTATCGGTGCGTCTGAAATGACGGAAGCGGCGGCCCCAATCCCGCCCAGCAGGAATGTGCGCCGAGGCACAGACACCCAGATGATCCTTCCGTCTTCGATGCGGCAGGGGATGATAACCCTATCGGCTGCGTAGGCTTCATCTGGTGACCCGCCTTCTCCTGCCGCGCCGCCAAGCGCTACGGAGATTTCCTCCCCGGCCAGGCTGACAGCAGGCAGAACCATTCTCCCTGATGTCGGCTGCGTCGTGACCCGGGACCCCCGGTTGTCGGTATCGGCCGGGGAGGTGTCGGTATCGTCAGCCTCACCAGCCCGCCTGGACTCGGCGTCGAACTCCTCCCAGGCCTGGAGCAGCGCACCGCCCGCGTCGAGTGCTTCGTCGCACCGGCTGGCCAGATGTCGTGACGGACGGCGCTCACCTACTTCCACGCGCTGGATGAGGTCGCCGCTGACGTGGATCAATGAGCCGAGCCGGTCCTGTGAAAGACCACGATTCTTACGCCAGTGGCGCAACTCAAATCCAAACCGGTCCAAGGCTGACCGGTCGGGCCGTAACCTGCGCTCCGGCCGACTCACGCCCTTACCCTTCCTGGTTCATAACGACAGTGCGCGTTGTCACTATTATGTCGGTGCCATGCCTATTCACTAGCTCACCAATTTCAGGCTTAATGGATACCGGCAGCCCTTGCGGGTTGATCCTCCTTGCACACGAGGGATGCTCTGTGGCTTCGGCGGTGGCTCCTGCCAGGCCAGCGAGGCATGCCTCAGCCGGTAGCAACCTCATGCCCCAGCGTAACCGACAAAGGCCACCGCAGGGCACAGCAACCCCGAGTCTGAGAGCAGAGGAGGCGATGACATGACACAGCATGCCGTGGAGCACGCGGACGCACTCGACTGGCCGGGAGCAGCGGTCCGCGCTAGGCGGTCGCCGCCTGCCTTGCCTGCGCGATGGGACCGGGAGGAGGTCCTGCCGGCCGCTCCATACAGCCCGGAATACCGGAGGTTGATAGACGTGCGGGAATATCCGCAGCCAGCTGCGCCAGGAGAGGTGGTGTCAAGCCTGCAACTAGCGGCGTTGCCGAGCGCGGCATTCTGGGCACGCCGTCACACAGAGGCTGCGTTGCGGGCATGGCGGCTGGAGCCGGAAGACATTGAGACTGCCCAGCTCCTGGTTAGCGAGCTTGTCACCAATTCGGTAAAATTCACCGGACCGTCATCAGCCGAAGCGGCCTATTGCGAGCTAGTCAACGTGAAAGCGATATCGCTCATACTGCGGTACTGCACCGGCCGCCTGATAATTGAGGTCTGCGACCCGGATCCAACGCCCCCAGTCCTAACGGAGGTAGGCCATGACGCAGAGAGTGGACGCGGCCTTATGCTCGTCCAGGCGCTCAGCAAGGAATGGAATTACTATCTCCCATCCACGGGTGGGAAAACAGTGTATTGCGTGATCAGCTCAGGAAGGCGGCCCTCAAATGGCCCCTATGACTGACGATCCCGCCACTGTGGCCGAGCGTCTGGGCGTGCGGGAAGCTGCGCTCCTTGCCGCTGAGCGCTTCCTGGCTCGCACATCTGAAGCCGTCAACCCGGACACACCCGCGCCCGTCCTACTCACTTACGCGGCGCGCTACCGCGCTCACCTTGCCGCCGTTGTCGCTGCCAGCCGTCCAGACGGCTCGCAAGCAGTGCAGCGACGCTCCCACTCAAGCTGGTAGTGAGGACACGTGAATTCCTTGCCAAGCCAGATGGCTAACCGCTGGGAGTGTCGCGCGGAGTCTGCACCGAGGCAAGGCAAACTCCATTGGCACATCCTGTTCAGAGATCATCCACAAGTGCAAGCTCTCGCTTCCATCGCACAAGACAGACTGGCGCATTTTTCGGGCCTTCATTTCACGCCGAGGCAGTGGCTGCATGTAACTACATTGATAGTTGGTTTCGCTGAGGACTTCACTGCGACCGAGATCGATGACATGATCGCACGTGCGCGTCAACTGCTCTCTGAAATTCCCTCAATAAAGATCGTGTTTGGCAAAGTTCTCTACCATCCCGAAGGGATCGTGCTAGGAATACGGCCTGATAACGCTCTCAGCCCGGTGTTTGAGGCGGTACGGTCCGCAACTCGTATCGCCACAGGCGGGGACGGGATCACGGAACGTCAGCCATGGACTCCGCATGTCACTCTGGCCTACAGCACATCTGTCCAGCCAGCCAGCCCGATTATCGCCGCTCTCGGGCGTGAGCTTCCAAGCTGTCAAGTCACCATCAATCGCATCAATCTTATTGTTCAAGAAGGCGCCGAACGCCTATGGAACTGGCGCTCTATCGCAGAAGTTCCGTTCGGCGCTTGATAAAGCTCATGGATGATCGTTACTGCAACTGCTGTCACGCCACATCGGGCTTCAGCCGGCGTCGGCCAGCACCGGCCCGAAGATCCGCGTTCCAAGCTGGAGGGCGCGGGCCTGCTTCAGCACATGCCCAGTGACCTCGGGATGGGCGCGCGCCCAGTCAGTGGCGCTGGCCCGGCTAGTGAAGAAGCTGATGTACCCGCAGCACACATCCGCCGCGGCTGGGACCGGTCCAGTGCCTGGGCCGGAACATGGCTCGCCCGGGGCTTGCTGGCCAGCGAACACCACTGTCGTGGCCGGCTCCCACACGGCCTTCCGCCCATCGGCGGCAACCGCAACTGCGGTCGGCTCGCCGGTACGCGGGTCGGCCGAGGTGATTGTTATGCCGGTGCCGAGCATGGCCGCGATTCCCAGCGCGTCGATCGCGCACATCGCATGCACCCGCGGTCCATCGTCGATCTGCACCACGTGCGATGTCGGGACGGCCGAGAACGGGTAGGCGGCCCGGACCTGGCCAGTGGCGTCCAGGCGCAGGAAGTCCCCGATATGCAGCTCGGCCAGTACCACATCAGCCGGTTTGCCGTAGGGGGCGGCCGCCTCACCCAGCTCGGCAGCCGTCGGCGGGCGGCCGACCGTGGCGAACGAGCGCAGCACCCGCTGGTGCACCGCCCGCAGCCCGCCTTCGGCCGGTGCCCTCCGCCCGCGGCCGGCGCGGCCGAACGGATCAGTCCAGGCGCCCACCAGGGCGGCCCTTTCAGCCGCGGGCACAGGCCTGCTCCAGCGCCTGGCGCAGCGCCGTCACCGACGGCGCGCCCGCCAGGCGGCCGTTCTCGCCCTGGTACATCCGGCACGCCAGGGCTGGTGGCGTGCCCGGCGCGGCAAACGGGTCCACTCCATTGACCAGGAGCGTGGGCGACCCGTGCATCCCCCATCTGGCTGCCTGGGCAGCGTCGGTGATCACCTGGCGCGCCACCGGCACAGCTGGCCGGTCGGCCAGCGCCTCAGCCAGCCGCTCCTCCAGCGCCGGGGCGTTCGGGCAGTCCGGCACGGCCAGCACCGTCAGCTCCATCATCCGTATCCGTAATCCTTCATTGACCTACCGGGCGCCCGCGGGTACCAAGCCGGGGGCGAAGAGCCCGGCCAGGGATTCCAGGGCCGCCGGGACGATGCGGTAGTAGATCCAGGTGCCGCGCCGTTCGGCCTGGATCAGCCCGGCCTCGCGCAGGACCTTGAGGTGATGGGAGATCGTCGGCCCGGTAAGGTCGAAGCCGACGGTCAGGTCACAGACGCACGCCTCACCGCCGTCATGCGCGCCGATCAGGGACAGCAGTCGCAGCCGGACCGGGTCCGCGAGCGCCTTCAGCACCTGCGCCACCTCGATGGCCTCACCCTCGCCGATCGGCGCCCGGGTCAGCGGCGTGCAGCATGCCCGCGGGTCCTGGCCGTCCACCGGCTCCGCCTGATTCGACATAGCTCTAATTTGACATACATCTAAGCAGAGTGCCAAACTCAGAGCCTGATTAGACGGCGGTCGAATCAGGGGAGACCGTCAGCGCGGCCGCCTGTGGCGGGCCGCCGAGGTGAAGGAGAACCTGATGTCTCGTGTCCAGCTCGCGCTGAGGGTCGCTGACCTGGAAGCTTCGATCGACTTCTACTCCAAGCTGTTCGGCGCCGAGCCGGCCAAGCGCCGCCCGGGCTATGCCAACTTCGCCGTCGGCGAGCCCCCGCTGAAGCTGGTCCTGCTCGAAGGCGAGCCGGGAAAGCCGACGGTAATGGATCATCTCGGCGTCGAGGTCGAGTCCACCGGGCAGGTCACTGAGGCGACGAGCCGGCTGGCCGGGGCGGGGCTGGCCACCGAGGTCGAGGAGGACACCACCTGCTGCTATGCGGTCCAGGACAAGGTGTGGGTGCGCGGGCCGGGCAGCGAGCCGTGGGAGGTGTACGTCGTCAAGGCAGACGCCGACGTCCTCGCCCAGGAGCCCGACAGCACGTGCTGCGCACCCGGCGGCCAGTCCGCGGACGCCGACGGCGCCGAGCCGGTCTCAGCCTGCTGCTGACGGCCGCGCGCCTACCGGAGGCCGGCTTGCCTGGCCCACGCCTGGGCGCCGATCTGGATCGCCTCCCAGGGACTGCCGAGGGGAGGCGTGTAGGAAAGGTCGAGGTCGCTGACGTCCTCGACGGTCATGCCGTGGAAGATTGCCGTCGCGGCGATGTCGATGCGCTTGGCCACCTCGGCGTGGCGGTGCCCGAAAAGCTGGACGCCGAGAAGT